>Ga0233425_10002703_pt1 | contig 34058 bp, 25 predicted proteins | sample Watercolumn_Towu_2_FD_181712 | JGI IMG/M metagenome (GOLD analysis project Ga0233425, IMG submission 181712) | Freshwater microbial communities from Lake Towuti, South Sulawesi, Indonesia - Watercolumn_Towuti2014_140_MG | ecosystem: Environmental > Aquatic > Freshwater > Lake | place...
CAGCAGGTCGTTCAACACCCGGACAAAGCTCGTCATATCCCGGCACTTTTGGGCTTGACTTGAAAGATTGCAAAACCCCAGTTTGTAGTAGCGAAATGGCGTGTTGCTCAAGAGCGACCAGCCATAGTTCATGTGCAATCCGCTGGTATCCCTCAGCCAGGGTCGTTCGTCATGCGACTTGTAGGGGCCGGCATACGCCGCGCCATTGTCAGAGAGGAAAACGATCAGCGTGTTGTCCAGCACGCTGTCCGCGGTGTTCCCATCGCCGTTGGGGTCGCGCAGGGAGGCCAGCACCCGACCCACGTTCTGGTCAATGCTGTCAATCATCGCCGCGTAGGCGGCCATGCATAGTTCCTCGAACTCCCGGTCAAGCTCCCACGGGTGCGCCTGCCTAGCCGGCAGCGCGGACCAATCCGGCACTTCGACGCCTTTGGCTGGCAAGGCGAGGGTTTTTGGAAAAAGGCCCAGCGTTTGTTGCCGGGCAAAGCGTCGGGTTCGCAAGGCGTCCCAACCAACGGCATAGGTTGCGCGGCGGAGATATTTTTCCACCAGCTCGCGCGGCGCCTGAATGGGACTGTGGGGCGCATTGTAGGCGATGTAGCTGAAAAACGGCTTGCCGCCGGCCACCGCCTCCTTGATGAAGCGGATGCCGTAGTCGGTGATGGCATCCGTCGCGTAGAAGTTGGGATCATTGGTGCGAAACGGCTTTCCGTTCAAAAACCAATCCGGGCCGGTGCGGAAGAAATGCGTCATGCCGCTGTGATGGCCGAAGTAACGGTCGAAGCCGCAGTCCGTTTTTCGATCGCCAATCTTGGGGGTGAATCCATGAGCCTTGCCCGACATGCTCGTGCCATAGCCGGCGTCCCGCAGAACGTGCGCGAGGTTGACGGCGTTGGTGAACTGCTGTCCGCCGGCGGCGTGATATTCCATGCCCGAGAAAAGCGACACGCGCGTGGTCACGCACATCGGGGTGACCCGGAATTGACTGAAGCGCAGCCCGCCTGCAGCGAGCGAGTCAAGGTTGGGAGTATCAATTTCACCGCCGTAACAGCCCAGGTCGGAGAATCCCATGTCGTCGGCGATGATCAGGAGAATGTTGGGTCGGGGTCCGGCCAGCGCGGAAAGCGTTGAGGCAACCACCACTGCTCCAATGGCAAGTGCTCGCTCAAAGCGCATGATGATTATCTCCCACTCCTATTCCTGTTTCCATGTTCCGTTGAGTACCTTCCCGCGATTCACTCCGTTGGGGAAATTGTATTCGATCATCTGCCCGGTTTCCCGCGCCCGCTTGACCTTCTTCTGGTAGTCCTCGCGCGTCTCGTTCGGCAGCCAATACCATTCGTGCGGCGTGTAGGAGGTGTCCATGATATGTTCGATGCGCTTGACCATGTCCGGATAAAAGGCCGCAAGGTCGCGCTCGCCATAGGTGTCTTCCTCGACCAAATACAGTTTGAGCGGCTCGTCCGGGGATTTTCTGTATCCTTTCCACGCTCCCATCCGCACGGCCTGTTCCCGGTCGCTGTTCCAGTAGAGATACTCGTGCGATTTGAAATCTGCGGGATTACCTCCGAGCAACGGCCAGAGATTCACTCCATCAATCGCATGGTCAAACTTGGCGCCAGCCAGATGCGCAGCGGTCGGGAAAAAATCCGGCAGCCAGACGGGCTGGCTCACCACGTTGGGCTTGATGGTTCCCTCCCAACAAACAAAAAACGGAACCCGGCATCCGCCCTCTTCGACTGACAATTTCTTCCCGGCAAACGGCCCGCGGTTTTGCAGCCATTCGTCGTTGGATGTGTAACCGTTGTCCGACGCAAAGAAGATGATCGTGTTGTCGTAAATCCCGAGCCGCCTCAGTTCCGCGACAAGTTTTCCAACCGACTTGTCCAGACGCACGACCATGGCCGCATACTCCTTGACCGGCAGGGGCATATCCTTCAAATGGATCAACTCGCCAATGTTGTCCACCATCTGTTGGGCGTGGGGAAGTTGTGAGGCGTAATAAAGGAAGAAGGGCTTGTCCTTGTTGTCCTGGATGAACTTGATGGCGACCTTCTCCATCTCGGTCACGGAATAGGCCCCGCCTTTGGGATCCTTCAACTCCTTGATGACGATGTCGCCGTTCTCGTCGTAGGTGTTGTAGTTGGTGGGTGGGTTGCGCCCTTGCAAATAGCGTTTGGCCATGTCGAAGCCGGCGTTCTGCGGATAGAACACCTTTTGATCGTTCAGCCACAGAAAATCCGGAAAGTACGTGTGCGCCTGCATCTGGCTGTAGAATCCGAAGGAGAGGTCGAAGCCTTGTTTGTAAGGCACACCGGCAGAGCCGGGTTCGCCGACCGCGAACTTGCCGGTGAAACCTGTGGCATAGCCGGCTTTTTTCAACACTTCCGCAATGGTGATATCCTCATCCCGTAGCGGCTCTTGTCCCCGGGCACTGCCGTTCATGCGAATGGAGGCATGTCCTGAATGCAACCCGGTCAGCAGCCCGGCCCGCGATGGGGAACACGAAGGAGCGGAAACGTAGGCCTGGGTGAAGCGTACGCCTTTGGCGGACAACTCGTCGAGGTTGGGAGTGCGGTAATGCTTCTGCCCATAACAGCTCAAATCCCGGAAAGCCATGTCGTCCGCCAGGATGAAGACGATGTTCGGTCGCAGGGCGCCGGCCTTCGCGGACTGGTTCCTGGGTGTTTGACTCCAGCCGTTGAGAGCCAAGGCGACAGCCAAAGCAGGCAGCAGTAGTTTTTTCATGAGCATGTCATCAGTGTAGCCCGCATTCATTCTCCAACGATGAAGATGGAACTCGCGGCCTTTAGTGAAAGCGTGAACTCGGTGCCCGGTGTCTGACCGCGGCGCGTGACGGTTCCGTTCATTTCATGCCGTTGCCCCGTGTGCGGATTCCATGCGGTCAGACGCTTGTCGCCTCGGAGGGTTACGCGGGTTTCCACATCCCGCGCGGAAGAGTTGGCAAAGAAGTAAACATCCTTCCTGCTCTTCATCTTGTGGGTGTAGGTCAGTGCGCCCTTGTAGCCTGAAGTCTCTCGATTCACCCACTCCTGGCGCTTGGCGTGACGCCCGGTCTTGTAGGCGTTCCAGCTCCCGATGCTCCAACACGGTTCGGCGAACCGGACATCGCGCTCCGGCAGGCAGCGATCCACCACCTTTTCGAGCAGGTCGGGATAGGGCGTGGGAATGAAACAGGCAACGCCGCCCTGATTGTTCGTATGCACGGTATCGGTGCGCTCGGAATCCAACTGGTTGGACAGAATCTCTCCGCGCGTCAGACCGAAGATTTCCTGCATCGCCGACAGCACAATGTCATCCTTCCCAAATTCAGCGGAGTGAACCGGCAGCCGCGTGGTGGCGATGATTTTGCCGCCGCTGCGGAAATATTTCAGGAGCTTCTCCGCCGTGCTGACATGCAGAGTGTTTCCTCCCGGCAACACGAACAATTTGTATTCCTCGCGATTGACCGGGTTGTTCAAAACCAGCGTGTCGCCGCGGATCACGCACCGCCGCTCGAGCACCTCCGGATGCAGGTAGGTGTAATCCAGCCGCAGCCCCATGAAAAGATCCTCGCCCACCACCTGGTAATCGACTTCCGGCGCCGTCACGCCCCCGGTGTATCCATAGACCCAGCCTTCACCGAAAACCGTCGTCGCCTGCGCGGATGCGATGGGATAGAGCACGGCGATATCCGAGACATGCCGGCCACCTTGCAACAGGTAGCTGAGGCGACCGATGTATTGGTTGAACGCCACGAACTCCTCCTTGGACAACACTATCTCCAGCCAGCCGGGGAAGGGCGTTTGCATGTTGATGCCCATGGCATACTGGTCCATCGCCGCCCGATAAACCGTCGCCTGGTTCGTTGACTTGTAAACGGCATAAGTCTCCGCCCAAGTCACGGGCTTGTCGTAGTTGTAGGAGGCAGACGTCACGATCTTGTAGCCCGGATTCGACCGCCCCCATTCGCTGATGTCATCCGCACCAGGAATGTCCTGATGTTCGAACACCTTCATCAAGTCGCCGTTGCACATGACCGGATTCGCGACTTCCTCCTGATCCATGTGCCCGGACAACTTGATGCCGTGCTGGCGGCACCAGTCGTTGAGCTGCTTCACAAAATTCACGGCATACATCTCCGCCCGCAAGCCGTGCAGGGCATTGCGCGCCGCCGCCGTTTGGTCGCCGATGTCATACCACAGGGCGGGATAATGCTTGATGGGCGATTCCCCGTGACGCTCCCGATAAAGCACATTCAAGTCCTCGGTCCACATGCGCCCGTCCAGCCAGTGCAAAGACGGCTCGTCATAAAAACTCATCGGAATGACCTTGCCGAAATAGTCGCCGAAACCCTTGAAGAACTTCTCGTAACTGATGCTGATGAAGCGTTTGGTGGCCTCTTTCTCCAGATAGTTCATGATGCCGGGATTCCGGATTTTATTAACGGCCTCATGATTGAGGTAGAAAGCCATGAGTTTCCAATTCCCCGCCGGCACCTCACAGGTGACCTTGCCGTCTTGATGACGATTGCTCACATCCTCGATGACATTCGAGTCGCGGTTCCAGAGCGCCGCACCCAGACAGTCGCCCTTGGGCACGATCAGCGAGACCGTCCCGGCACCCAGTTGCACCGCCTCCACCTTGTCGAGGCGATCCGCCATGTGCTCCGGAAATTGCTGATAGAACTGCCCGGCCACCTGTCCGCTGGGGAAATGGTAATCGTCATACAGAATGACTCGCATCCCGAGCTTTTGCGCTTCGTCCAGCAGACTCCGGTAAACCCGAATGTGATCATCGCTCAAGTAAACCATGCCCTTGTCGGTGAACTTTTGAAAAGCGGTCGCCTGCTTCACATACCATTCGGGCAGGCCGGCGGCATTTCCCTTGGCCGGTTCAACAAACACACCGCCAAACCCGCGCTCATGGAAATGCCGTATCCGTTGCCGCGCCGCGTCCTCGGTGAAATTGCTCAGGTCAAAGTGATAGCCGGCGTGAGCCCGGTATTCCGCCGCCGGGGAGACAAAATGGGCAGGATTGGGAAAGGAATCCGCCGACTCGCCAACTGCAGTGCGAAGGCCAAACGCGCCAACGCCGAGCAGGATCAAAAGGACCTGCATCGTCACACCGGCTGACTGGTGGCGACTGTCTCCCAGGCTCCAGCCATTGCTGTCGCGATCGCTCTCTTCTTGTGACGTGGATGTTGGCTTTGACATTGGAGATGAGGATTCACTACTCGCCGGCTTTTCTGCCTGATCGGGCTGCCCGTTTGGAAATTCCGTAAGGCATGTTGCTTAGTTGCTCGACCGGAACGCCGCCGACTTCATTTCGCAAGACCGCCAACCGGGCTCGCAAGCGGGCCAGATCCGCAGCATGACCTGGATCTTTGCTCAGGTTGTTGGTTTCCCCGGGGTCGCGGCGCAGATCGAATAATTCCTCAACCCCAGATGCCAGCCACCGGATGTATTTCCAGTCTTTGCTGCAAACGCCCTCCGAAGCCGGGATGGCTTCGCTGTTCCACTTGAACTCGTAGAGAAAGTCCCGCCGCCAGTCTGACGGCGTGCGGCCCTCCAGCAGCGGACGCAAATCGCGCCCCTGCATCGCGGCGGGCGGCGTGAGCCCGGCCCACGCGCAAAACGTGGGCGCGAGGTCCACGTTCAACGCCCAATCATCGCAGCGTTGGCCGCGCCGGGCCGCTGGCAGGCGCGGGTCATGAATCAACAACGGCACGCGCAGGCTTTCCTCGTAGGCATACCACTTGTCCGCCAGCCCGTGTTCGCCGAGGAAATAGCCGTTGTCGCCAGTGAACACGATGATGGTGTTGTCCGCCACGCTCTGCTGGCGCAATTGATCGAGGATCACGCCGATGCTCCGGTCCATGCCGCTGATCAGCCGGTAATAGTTCTTGGTGTAGGTCTGAAAGTTCTCCGGCGTGTCGAAGCGTTTCTTCCAGCGATTGCGGCTCTCGTTGTTTTGCGAGCGGAAGAGCCCCGGCAATTTGAGCCACGCTTCCTCAGTCGCTGTCGGCGACACGGGCACAACGACGTTGGTGTAGAGACTCTCCTCCTGCGGCATGGGCAGATACTGGGCGGGATCGCCATCCTGCGCGTGCGGCACGGTATAGGCGATTTGAAGAAAGAAGGGTTGGTCCTTGGGGCGGGTATCGAGGAAACGCAACGCTTCCTCGGTGTCTTTCTGAATGCTGTGCATCTTGCCGCCTTTGCCGTCGGGCAGCCAGGCATAGCCACTCCGGCCCGCCCAGAAGTCATAGCCGGAGGCGTTCTGGCCACTCACATGCACTTTGCCGATATGTCCGCCGAAATAGCCGGCCTTGCGCAACTGCGCCGGCCAGGTGTCCGGCCAGGTTGCCGGTGTGACCCGCGCGCCGCCCATGCGGCTCAACCATTGGCCGGTCAGATAACTGGCGCGGCTGACCATGCAGATGGACGTGGTCACCGCCGCGCGGGTGAAGAGCACGCTCTCGTTGGCCAGCCGATCCAGGTTCGGTGTCTTCACTGCCGGATCGCCGGCGTATCCGAGCGAGTGCCAGCTCAGGTCATCGGCGACGAGGAAGAGGATGTTGGGGCGCGGAGCGGCTGTGGCCGCGAGCGAGACTTCCGGGTTGAAGAGCAGACCGGCCATGAGTGCCAGGAAGCCGGCCAGCATCCTTGTTGCGAAATAGCGTTTCATTCTTCGTTGGCGGCTTGGGCGTTCTTGCCCTTCTTCACTGCTTTGGGATTTTCGTCTCCTCCGACCTTGAGGCCGCCCGGCTGTTTGCCAATCCGATCGGGGTTGTATTGCGCGGGATCGAAGGCCGGGTTGGGGCGCGGCACAACGGCTTTGGATTGTTCAATGTGGTTCTGAATCAACTGATCCAGCTCTCGCACTTTGTCCGGCTGCGCCTTCGCCAGATCGTGCGCCTCGCTGAGGTCGGCCCTCAGGTTGTAGAGGCGATAATCGTGCGCGCCGTTCTCGCCCTGATGGAACAAACGAATCAACTTCCAGTCGCCCGAATGCACGCACATCGAGGGCGGCAGCCAGTCCGGCACCGCCGGATGGTGCGGGAAGAAGGTGAAGATGCCGCGCGGCGACAGCTTGCCGCCCCGCAACACGGGCGTGATGTCCATGCCGTCCACCGGATGTCCATTGGGCACGCCAATGCCCAACCCGGTGAGCAGCGTGGGATAGTAATCGGTGCTCTGGATGATTTCGTCACTGCGCGAACCGGGCTGCGTGACCCGGGGCCAGGAGATGACCGTCGGCACGCGGATTCCACCTTCAAAGACGGTGGCCTTGCCGCCGCGCAGCGGACGATTGCTGGTCGGCTCGACGACGAACTCCTTGCCTGCGCGATCCTTTTCGCGAATGCCGTTGTACATGTTGCCGCCATTGTCGCTGGTGAAGATGAAAACCGTTTTGTCGGCGAGTCCCGCCTTGTCCACCGCGTCGAGCAGCGTGCCCACGGCGTCGTCCATGCTCTCGACCATCGCCGCGTAAGTGGGCGAGTGCTGCGGGTTCTTGAGGTCAATCTTGCCGCGGTATTTCTCGATCAACACCGCCTTCGCGTCGAACGGTGCGTGGACGGAGAACATCCAGTAGTTCATGTAGAACGGCTGGCCCTTGGGCAGCGAGGTCATCCACTTCACGGCTTCCTTGGCCATGCGATCCTCGATGTGCTGGCGCGACTCGCCGGGATCGGCATCGAAGTTCTTGAACTTCCACGGGGCGACGAAACCACCCGCCGGCCCAGGGCCGTTGAAGTGCGGAAGATCCACGTCGAAGCCATGTTGCAGCGGGCTGTAAGGCTCCGGTCCCAGATGCCATTTGCCGAAGTGCGCCGTCGCGTAGCCAGCCTGTTTGAACAACTTGCCCAGCGTCGGGTAATTCGTGTCGAGCCGCGTGATGGAAACCGTCATGAGCGCTTTGTTGCCCGCGCCGCCCTTTTCCTGAACGGTGGGTTTGAGAATTGCCTGACCGACGTGGCCGTTCGGCGCGGTGAACCCGTTGCGGGCTGGGGTCTGCCCGGTCAGGATGCTCGCGCGCGTGGGCGAGCACAAGGGACTGGCGGAGTAGGCCCGCGTGAACACCATGCCTCGCTTGGCAAGTCGTTCCAAGTTGGGCGTTTCGTAGAGACTCGTGTGCCCATAGAGTGTCGTGTCGGCCCAGCCGAGGTCATCGGCCAGGATGAAGATGACGTTGAACCTCTCGGCGGCCCGTCCGGGCAACACGAATAAGAGTGCGGCGGCGAAGGTGAGAATCTGCGTGAGATTGGTTTTCATGGTTTTTCAGACGTGGGCAAGGGCGCAGGATTCAGCAACTGGAACGACGCGCGCTCGATGCCGGGGAAGTCCCGCACCACCGCCTCGTAGCCCGGCTCGTTGAATTTCTCCGCCGCCTGACGGAGCATTGACGCGTAGCCGCCGCGATCAAAACCCTTGATCTGTTTGCCCGGCCATTTCTTTGCCGGGTCTTTCAGATAGGGCACAACAAAATCCAGCGCCTTGCGGATGCTACGACCATCGGCGCTCTCGTAGTGCCAGAGGTCCACGTCCACGCGCTCGGCGAGATTGGCGAGGCTCATCAGGCCGGCGAGATTCATCCGGGTATAACTGAAGGAAGTCGCGCGTTCCAGTTCATGCGGCTGCCGGCCATCCGGCTCGATCTGCGCGGCAATGCGCTTCTGCTTGGCAGTCTCCGCCACCTGCCGCGCCAGTTCCGTGCGCCCCAGCAAGAACGCCAGGCGCATGACCTGAATGTCATAATGCGTGCCGTGGTTGTTCTCCGCGTCGCGTTCGCGCTGGCCGAACGGACTTTCGACATACCACGACAGAAACGACGCCGCCCATTTCATCAACGCCGCCTGATCCGCCGCGCGCCACGCCGCCGAATTCGTCAGCCGTCGCCCCTGTTCCAGCGCGCTGACGAGGCTGCTGCCCTCGATGATCCCAATGTGCCGTCCGTCGTTCACTCCGGGGATGGCCTGGGCGTGATTCAGGTGCGGCGTCATGCAGGTTTCGGGGGCAAGAAACCAGGCGCGCAACAACTTGGCGGCATGGGCGGCAAATTCCTCGTTACGCGTCGCCTCGTAAGCCCGGGCCAGCGTGGCCACAGTGTCGCTCATCTTCTGTGCGCGTTGATAGTCCGAAGCGTCCGAGCGCGATTCGGGATTCACTTCGCCGTCCCGCCGGATATAGGGCCGCCCGTCGGGCTTGGCGGGATCGGGCCAGAAGAACGGCGCGGTGCTGGCGTAATCGTGCGGATGGCCACTCGGCGCAAGTTTGGTCTTTTGCGTCACGGAAAGCGGACGCACCTGCAACGCCTTGTTCGCCCGCTCGGTCAGTTCGCGCAATTCGGATTCGGAATAGACCGGCCTGGCCGGTCCGACCGCGACGGGTTTCGGCATGACGGATTCGAGGTCCGTGCCGATCCGCAGGTCGGCGAGGTCCACCGTGATTTCGGTGCCGAGGGCATTCTTGTTGTAAGCTCCCCACTTGGGAGCGACCTCCAGGCCGTCCATGGTCTTGCAATAATCCCGGGTGCCGCCGGTCAACAACGTCTGCTGTTTGCCGTTGAAATAGAGTTCCACGTAACCGGTCTTTTCGTCGCGCGAAGGATTGATCACCAGGACGAGGTCCACCCAGGTGCCGATCTTCACAGGCTGGCTCCAGAGTTTCATGACCTTGGAACGGTCGTTCGACCAGCCGGCTCCATGTTTGGTCAGGGACAGTTCCCGACCGTTGTAACCCATCGTCAACGGATAGTTCTGCGTAAAGGTCTCCGGCCGATCCGGGTCCGGGTAGGACTTCCACTGGAAGCAGGTCCAGCCGCCCCTTCTATCGTCGGGCAATTCAAACTTGTAGCGCCAGCCAATGAAATAGGGCACTTCTTGGCGCATCACGCCGCCCTTTCCCTCGTGAAAGCTCCACCCTTTCGCGCCGCGGATTTCCGCGCGTTTGTCCGGCGCGGGTTTATGCACCTGCCAGATTCTGCCATGCACCGGATCGGTGGCCGGCAGGATTGTGCCGCTCCCGGCGCTGTGTCTTGCCCCGCCTTCGAAATTCAAATTGTCGAAAACCGCGCGACCCTTGTCAGGATCGCCATACCACTGCAACTCGGCAACGGCCGCGGTGTCCAGCAGGAACAAGCCCAACAACAGCGCGGGCAGAAAACCGAGTCTCAGACGGGACGATCCTGTAGAACATGCGCGGAGCAGACCACGCGTCAACTTGTCAGATTTGAGCTGCATCGTTCTGGCCAGGTTGTCGGGTTATGTTCGGCTGGTCGGGTCACTCCGCCGAATCAACGCCCTTGTCCGACCGCCTGTCCTGCGGCAGCGGCTGGGCGACTTTGGCCTGCGCGGCGGTTTCCTGACTGGCTTTCAAGAGACGTTGCATGTTGACCAGTTTCTTTTGGCTTTCCGGTTTCGCGGCGATGTTGTGGTTCTCCTGCGGGTCTTGCTTTAGATCGTAGAGCATTTCGCCGTCCGGGCCGTAGCTGGTGTAGATCAGGCGATCGGTCACCACCGCATCGCCTTTGCCGTAGCGGGTATAGACCACATCGCGAAACGACTGCTTCGGATTGTCGAGCAGCGTGACGAAGCTGCGTCCCTGCGCTGCGGCGGGCGCGGGCAGCTTGGCCAGCGCGCAAAGCGTCGGGAAGATATCATAGACGCCAACGAGCGCGTCGGACTTCTGGCCGGCGGCCTTGCCGGGAACTTTGATGATCAGCGGCACGCGCACGGCGTTGTTCAGTGTGTTGTGTTTGCCCCAGAAATTGTGTTCGCCCAGATGCCACCCGTGGTCGCCCCAGATCACGACGATGGTGTTGTCAGCGAGGCCGAGGCGCTCCAATTCGTTTAACACGTCGCCTGTCAGTTTGTCCGCATAGCTGGTCGAGGCGAAATAGCCGTGCCGCATCAGGCGGTGAAAGTCATCCGTGTTGTCCTGGTACTCGCCGAAGTCGTAGGAGCGGTATTCGCTCGAACCCTTCAGTCCCTTTGGTGCATCTTCCGGGCGCTGCCGGTTGGTGGCGATTTGAATCCGCTCCCGCTCGTAGAGATCCCAATACTCCTTCGGCGCGTAGAACGGCATGTGCGGCCGGATGAATCCGCAGGCCAGAAAGAACGGCTTGCCGCTCTCTCTAAGTCGGCGCAAATCCGCGATCGTCTTCTCGGCGGTCTTGCCATCGCCATAGGCATTGTCGGGCACGTCGGGCGATTCGTAAATGCGGTTGCGGCCCGCCGCCGATTTCTTGTTCGTCGTCTTGTCCAGGCTCGTCGAGTGACTCTGGCCCGAATGCCAGGCCTTTTCGCTCCAACTGCGATCCCCGGTGTCATCGCCGAAATGGAATATTTTCCCGTTGGAAAGCGTCGTGTAACCCGCCTCCCTGAAAACCTGCGGCAACGTCACCGCGCCCGGCGCGTCCTCATCCACATGAGTCTTGGCCACGGTGAAGCGCTTCGCCGTGGGCAGGATGCTCGTCATCAGCGAGGCCCGCGATGCGCCGCACACCGGCACTTGGCAGTAGGCGCGGGTGAACAACACCCCCTGCGAAGCGAGCTTGTCTAGGTTCGGCGACTTGACCTGCGTGTCGCCGTAGCAGCCGAGTTCCGGGCGCAAGTCGTCAATGGCGATGAAGAGGATGTTCGGGCGGGGAGCATCCGCCGCCAGTGCCGTGACCGCGAGGCCAAGGCTCAGGATGATTGAAGAGATCAGGGTACGGTATGTAGATTTCATTTTGATTTGGAAAGGGGCGTTGGGGAATTGGAACTGACACGCCGCCCGGACGGCAAGGTGAGTTCAGCGGGCGCGGTGGCCGTGACCTCAGCGGTGTCGCCATCAATCTTCGCCACTGCCGCCGTGGACGCTTCAGCCACCGGGTGCAAATCATAACCTTGGAAGCGCAGCTGCTCGCCTTCGCCAAGGTAAAGCGACGTGCAAGCGCCGTTCGCGTTGAGGGTGATCACCGCGTAACGGCCACGGAAGGAAACTCCCAGCGCCGCGTCTTCATAGATGCTCGTCGCGGTCGGTTGCACCAGCACGTATTGCGTGAGCGGCTGGCCGTCCACGCGACTCACGACCTTGAAGCCCGCGAAAGGACCGTTCGTTTCCAAGGCCGTCACGGATTGAATGCTGCCGGCCTTGGCGTTGCCCGCGCTGGGTTCGTAGATTACCGCGAATGGCCGCGTCCACGCTTCGCCTTGTTGACGGACGACCAGCACCGGTGTCGGCTTCTTGTCATAACCTCCGGGCGCGTCCTTTGTCTCCGGTGCGAGCGCGCAAGCATACTCGCGGCCCGGCGCGCCGGGAATGAACAACCGCATATGCGCGGGCGTGGGGGTGAGCTTGGACACCGGGAAATCCACCGTGACATCCTCCGCGGACGGCGCGGAGGTCCGGGCCTGTTTGAAGACATGCCAGCCGGGAAACAGATAGGAGCGATTCTGTTTCCAAACGGCATCCCTGACCGGCACGAAACGGCCCGGCGAATCCGCCAGCGGCAGTTCGCCGCGAGCCGAAGCGATCTTCAGCCCGTCGCCGATGTTGTGGTAAAGATAATCGTGAAACTGCGGCGTGAGCGCGGAGCGCGAGCGGAACACGTCCACATAATAACCGGTGGTGGCAGAAGTGCGGACAATGCCAACCAACCGCTCCTGCTTCGCCTTCGCGCCCGCCCCTCTGTCATCGGCGAAGCTCGTCAGTGTGAACGAGTGATTCGCCGAAACCGGCAGCGCGCCGGCCGCCGGTTCGAGCGCGACTTTTTGCACGTTGTTGATGCCGAGATTCACCCAGCCGCCTTCGCTGCGCGACGCGCCATTCACAATGACGCAATTGTAGGCGGCGAAGAGCCGGCGGTAATTCTCATGCTCGTCGGCCTTGTAACTTCCCTTGCCCGCATTCGCTCCCAGCACCTGGCCTGCGCCATACAGTTCCAACGCCATCCCGGACGCGTGGCTGTGAACATGCGAACCGCCGCTGACGACCGCCATGAGCGCGTTCGCCGGTTGGCTGTCGGGCGACAAATTGCGCTGCAACACCGCGCCGACGAATGGCAGTTCATCGGTCGTCCTGATCGGGATCGCGTCCGCCTTCGGGGCGATGACTTCCGGCGCATGCCACAGCAAGGCGAGCGTGCCCCGGCCCGAAGTTCGATTGTATTTCCCCTCGGCGATAGCCCGATTGATCAGCCCGCCGAAGGCCTGCTGCAACTTCACGTCGCCTTCGCGCTGCCCAAGGGCATAGACGACTTCAAAGGAATCGTAAGCGCCGCCGCCGCCGCCGCGCGGACTGTCGCCAAACCGGATGTTCTGCCCGTTGGGGAAACGCATGTCCCGCAGCCGCAGGAGCGAGAGCGGGATGTTGGAAAAACTCTCCAGCGAGACGGCCTCCGGCGCGAGACGCCGCAGGAGCGCCACCAGATACGTGACGCGGCCCGCGACGCTGCCGGAATACTGGAACGACTCCGGCCAAACCTCGCCGGATTTCGCAAAGACCGCCGCGACTTTACGGAGCGAATCCTGATGCGGCGTGTCCGTGACGGTCAGATACTGCAACAAGTCCGCACGCTCGGCGTTGTCATCGAGCGCCAGCACGCAATGGGCGAGGCAGTTCATTTCCAGCACTGGGTGGTTGTTGTCCACCTGGCCGCGGTCTATGGCCAAGCGGGCATAGGTGCGGAACAACTGTTGCGCGTGTTCAAAATCAAATGGGGCTGGGGATTTGCGGCCGAGGTTATGGACCATCGCGCCAGCCTTCAGGTGGGGCTGCACAAAATCGTAGATCAGCGGAATCTGGTCGCCGATGCCGCGCGCCTCGTAGAGAAAATCATCCGGATACAACAGGCCGCCCATGGTGTCGTTCTCATCAGGCTTCATCTGCACGAGGGCCTCGACGCAAACATTCAGGATGTCCGCCGCACAGTTGGCGTAGGCTTTATCGCCGGTCAGATAGTAAAGCGCGCCGCAATCCACACCCAGCGAGAGCATGCGCTCGAGCTTCGGCCCAGCACCCTTATCCGACGTGCTGGCCATGTTGCGGCGAATCGCCGCAAACGTCGGATGAAACTGCGCGCCTGCGGGACTCGGAATCGTCGGAATCTCGCCGAGAAATGAAGCCGGGTCTTTCCGATGCCGGGCGACGGTGTCCGCCACGCGCGCCTTCAAGTCCGCCAACGAACTCCTCGCCCACGGCTGTGATTCAATCTTGGCGAGAATGGCCGCGCGATCCGCCGGCGTGACCCAGATCATCGGGCGAACGACGGAGTCCCCTGCCGCAAGAGCCGACGCGGCCAAAACAGCGCAGCCCAGAATGGCAAGGAGCTGGCGAACGTGAGAATGGATCGAGTTCATAGGCATCAATCCTGATGAAACACCTCGGTCAGCGGCGCGCGGACGGGCGAGTTATCGGGGTTCACTTCCATGAGGTCGGCCATGTGCGCCCAACGCGGGCGGACGCCGTTCGCGCCGCTGACCGTGCCGAACATGCCATACTCGCCGCGGTTCACCTCGGGCAACAGATCGCGCCGGATGCCCTGCGGGTAGTAGCCCGTCAGGATGGACGCGCGTGAGGACCAGCAGCGCGACGTGTTGTAGAACTGGGTGAAGCGCAAGCCGTTTCCGGCGAGCCGATCGACGTTCGGCGCCTGAATTTCCCCGCCGTAACAGCCGATGTCCGACCAACCCATGTCGTCGGCCACAATGATGAGGATGTTGGGCTTGTCCGCGGCACGCGCGGCCAAGACAGCACACAGCGCGATAACAACGGGGAGAATGTGCCTGAGGTTGGTTTTCATTGGCGATTCCGACCATGCGAGGGCTCCAACAGCGCGCGGAAGTCGTCCACGTCCGCGCGCTCGTTTCCCGCGCCCGTGAGCACCCAATAGACCATGCCCGCGTCCGACACGTCGAACTTGCCGGCGTTGGAGTGGGCGGTGCGGTTGCGTGTGTGCAGCCAGCGCAGGTCGGCGTTCGCAGCGTTCTTGAGCCAGTCCCAATGTTCCAGCGCGGAGCACAAGCCGCGTTCGCCCCCGGCGACGTTTTGGTTCTTGAGGAGGTGGAACACCGCTTCCGGAAACTTCTGTTTCAGCCCGTCCCAAGTGTGCTGCGGATCGTGTCGGCCGTTGGCGGCGGAATGGGAAACGCAGTGGATGAAGCGCAGTTTGGTCGCGTCGGCGGTTTTCACCGCGGCCAGGTAGCGGTGCGCGGTGGTCATCGGCCCGGCGCAGATGAACCACAACGGGGCGTCAGCGGTTGAGCGCAGCGCCTCGCGGACGAAGTTGGCCGTAGCCGCTTCGATCTGGGTCTGGCAGTTGAAGACGCGGTTGGTAGGGACGCCGAACCGGTGCGTCGCTTCCTCGGCGCTGAAGGTGATGTCGGTGAGCATCTCCGGCTTCGAGGCCGCTCCGTGGTGGCCCGTGTGGACGAAGTGATCTGCGTAATCCACATGGACGAGTCTATCGCCCAACCCTGCCGCGTGCATCAGCGCGAGGCTCATGGGCGTGCCGCCGATGTCATCGGGATCGTGCGCGTTGCCGTCGCTGGTGATGGCCATGCGTCCGCCGTGCCATTTCACGACCTCCTGCGCGGAGGCTTCGAACGCCAGCAACGCGCCGGCGAACAGAAGGAGTTTTGCAATCATGAGCGGTTCCATCGGTTCTTTGTCTCCGGCAACTCCTGCAGCCGCAATTCGCTGGGCGGCGGCACGTCGCGGTTTGCGAGGTCGCGGTTGACCCCGAGCGTTTCCCAGCGCAGCACCCAACGCCGGCCTTCGGATTGGGACGTGACCGTTTGCACTTGCAGGCCGGGATGCTGGCCACGTGGACGAGGAGCGTCTTCGCCGCTGACTCGTTTCGCCGGCGGTAGTTGTTCGAGCACCCCGAGAGTTTCTGCGTCCAACCGCCAGCGGCCCGCCCCGGCTTGTTTGGCAGAATACTCGACCACCAGGTTGCCTTTGGCATCCGGCGCGGGCGCGTTGACGGACACCTGCTTGACCTGCGAACCCCCGCCGGGGAATTCCCAACGAAATTTCCAATCGCTGAGCTGCCGCGCTTGCCATCCCCCTCGGCCATCCGCACGGGCGACGAAGATTTGCGACTGTCCGTTGGTGTCGTAACGATGATAGGCCGCCATGGGACGTTGGTTCGCATCCCAGCCCAGTGCGTAAGTCATGTTGACCAACCCGCTGCCGGGCTTGGCCGCGTCAATCACCTCCGCCTTCGCCATCGTGATGGGCCGCGCGATGGGTTTGCCCGCACTGGATTCCCAGTTTTTCAGATCACGACTGCGCGCGTAAGACAACGTGTGATTCGACATCGCGTCCGGCGTGTCGCGCCACATCCACAGCATGTGGTAAAGGCCGTCCGGGCCGTGACGCGGGCCGGTGCCGTAAGCGCTGCGCTCGCCCTGGCCCTCAAGGAGCGGTCCGTCAAAGAGCCGCCGCCACGAGTGTGTGACCGGATCATAGACGTTGTAGAAATCGCTGCCGTTGCCACTGCCGCCGTCGCGGTACTTGAAGATCAACTCGCCATCCGGGCTGCGCGAGAACGCGGGATACGTCGTGCGCCGCTCGCGCTCGCCGGTCATGCGGTCAAGGCGTTCAAGCGTCGTCAGGTCGAACGGCTTCCGGGTCCGGTAATACACGAGCGGATCGGCATGCATGTTGCCCGAAAGATGCAGGCAGCCGTCGCGATCCAGCGCCAGCGTGAGATAATTGTGCGTGTCCCAGCCGGTGACGTTGGACATCCGCTTGCGCTCGGGCACCAAGACGCCTTCCGGCTTCACGCGCGCCCAATTGGTCTCGCTGAGCTTGCGGCCCGCGACGGTGATCCTCCGCTCCGCGTCGTAATAGGCGATGAACTGATGTCCGCGCTCGGTCAGCAACGCGAACCGCACGGGATGGCCGGACCAGACCTTGTCAATTAGCATGCCGGCGGAAGCAGGCGGATGGCCGGGAATGGCGGCGGGCGCTTGTTCGACGGATTCCGCGGCAGCGGCAACTTGCGCCACATGGCAGAAACTCAACCCGGCGAGCAGACCAAACCAGCGGCCGATCAGAAGGCAGGTTTTCATGTTCCAAAAACAAAGCCGCTCATTGCTTACTCGGACGCGGAAACCGGCACTTGATCCAGCGCGATTTCCTCGGCGGGTGTCAACGCCTTCACCGGCGCGGAGTCATAACGGCGAAGAACGAACCGATCCAATGCATGCCCGAAAGAGCGACCGGAGAACTCGAGGCGGAAGACCCCGGCAGGAAACGCGCGGCAGACCGGCGTGAGTGGATGCGGCGGGCCGGAATCGGCGTGGATGTTCCAAGTCCAGTTCGCGGGGTGACCGAGAATCGCGATCTTCTTCCAACCATCGCCGAGCGCCGCCTGGCCTGGCACGTCGGTCCCGCCGGTGAAACGCAACCAGGTGTCATTGCCGTCGGGATCGAGCGTGTCCGGGCGGTTCTTGGGATCGGGCATCCGGCTGCGGAGCAGGAACTGGTAGTCGCCCGGAGTGCGGATTTGGAAACTGCAAGTCAGCAACCCTTCCCCGGCCTTGCGGCCCTGGCCCGGCAGAGTCCACTCCAGGTAACCGTTCCCCTTGAAACCCGCCGCGGCACTACCCGTCTTCCAGCCGTCCGCAGCGCCGAGAGATTCGACCTCGACCACGAGCAATCCCTCGCGTTCCTGGAACACGGTCGTGCGGGTTTGAGTAACCGCCGCAGAACGGTCGTTGCCAGGCTGCCCGGTTGATCCGAAGTTCGGCAAGCTGCCGGACTTGAGTTTGGCCGGCGGGCCGGCGCTGTCGGGTGGAGTGAACTGCTCGTCCCGCGTGAGAATGAACCGATCCAGTTCGCAGCCGTCTTCACGCATGGAAATGGTGATCGTGTGAGTTCCAGCGTTGGGGATGTCGAGATAGATTTTCCCTTTGTGCTGACGGTGGCGGCAGGCCCATAGCCATTTCTTCCCGCCGAACGTGTGCATCCGCGCGCTGTTGGTCGGCCATTGGCCGTCCAAACCGAAGTGAAGCGTGTTGTCATCGCCGTCCGTGCCGAAGGCCCGCGCCCAGATGTGGTAGCGCCCGGGCGTGGTGAAATGCGCGCGATAGGCGACCACGGCCATTTCGCCGGGTTTGTCGCTGATGCTTTCGCCGGCCACCGGTCCGACGGGATCGTTGCCGGTGTCGGGCAGCACCTCGATGTAGGCGCCGCCCGAGGCATCCGCGAAATGCGGTTCGTCAATGTCCCGGCCTACCTGGGGCCGGTGCGCCGCGCTGGTGAGATGCCAGGCGCGTTTGAGGGAATTGGATTGAGCGAAGAAACATTCCGCCTCGATGACCAGCAGGCCATCCACTTCCTCGAACACCAGATCGTTTCCCGCCACGGGCGTATCGGTGCGAACAACTTCCTGGGCCCATGCGGTGACCGCCACGAACAGCGAGGCCAACCCCAAAGCGAAAACGAGCGATTTCATGGCTGGTTTGTGGAACGGGTGAAGGGTTGGGGCAATTGACCGGATTTCGGCGCCGTGGTCGCCGGGCCGACGCCCACGGGTTTCGCAAAGTCCTTGTCCATCGTCAGGAGAAACCGGTCGAACGAACAGCCGTCCTCACGCATGGAATACATCACGGTGTGGACACCCGCGCTGGGCACGTCGAGCCAGGCAAGCAGGCGGGGGAAGGCCGGACCTTTCGGGTCGCGGATGACGTTGCCCCACTGCCAGGCCTTGGTGTGCTTCTGAAACTGAAGGCATTTGGCAGAGGCGGGCCATTCGTCATTCAGTCCGGCGTTGAGCGTGTTGTCCTCCTCATCGTCGGAGCGCATCCGCGTCCAGAGGTAGTAACGACCGGGCTTGGAGAAATGCACCTTGTAGTGGAGCACCGCCACGGCGCCGGGATGCAGCCCGAGATTCAGCCCGTCAATCGCGCGGTCGTCGTCCGTCACAAACGTGTCCGGCAGAGCTTCCAGGTAAGCGCCGCCCCCCGCGTCGGCGATGATCACTGGATCGCCATCAGGCTTGGCCGTCGGGGTGTGCTGCGGGCTGTTGAGATACCAACGGCGGATCATGTGGCGTGTCTGCTGGTGGAAATGCTCCGCCTCGATCACCACCGCGCCGTCCACTTCCTGAAAGACGACGTTCGCGTCCACGAGCGGTTTGTCGGCGGGCGGCAGCGGGGGGATGTGCTTCATGCGCTCCGCCTCGGTCAGGGGCGGGCGGGATTGGGGCGCTTTCTTCGCGGCTTTTTCGGCTGCGAAGGCGTGAAGGCTTGCGGCAGCCAGCAGCGTGGCTGCCAGAACAACGGATTGACGATATGCCTGATTTGTCATGGGTGATGTTTAGCGACTTTGTTGTGAGCGGAACGATTGAAAAGGTTGCGCGAGCCGTTGGGCGTCTGTTGTGTCTTGGTGCGGCAACGACGACTTCGTTTCCGCACAACGACCAGCCAGTCCTCGCTGGCATCGGCGGGCGGGTTACCCAGCGCGACCTTGCTGCCGCCGGAAACGGTCTTCATCGAGCCGTTCCGACGTTCGCCGCCTGCGCGCGGGTTGAACCGTTGCATTGTAAACTTCCCGGCGGCACCGGCAAGATCCAACTCGCTCGTGCTGCCCGTCGGCAGGAAGACGAGATACACCTCGCCTGGCTTGGCGAGGCAGAATCGGGAGTGGTCATTCGCCTCATTGCCAACCAGCGCGCTGGCGTTCTTCATTTCCCAGAACGGAATCTTCTCGTTGCGGAAAAACTCCAGCGCGATGCGGGCGAAATCCCACGACTGGTCGCGACTGCGCCAGTTCTCGGCCACGAGGTCGTTTTGCGGAAGCTGGTAGCCGAAGCAGTATTCCACGCCCGCGCCGCCCGCCATGAGGTTGCCCCAGAGCGTCAGCTTGCGGATGTCGTTGAGGTCATGATGCACGGTCTCCCCAGTGCGGCCGTAAGGCCAAAGGACTGGGCCGCGCGAACGACACCTGATTTTCGGGAGTTCGGTGCGGGCCGTGTGGCGAATACTCGGCCGGCGCGGAGTGGATTGTCGAGTACGTCGCAGCCGAAGTTGTGATCGACACCGATGCGGGATGCTTGTCGACGGCCGGGGCGCGCAGCGCGAACGAAGATTGACGTGACGCGGGCGATCGGCTGGGCTCTTAGCACCAGTTGGCGCAGCGCTGTGCTTTCAACTGATCCGTGACCAGGATCTTTCGTGGCGCAGTTGGCAGTTGCCCACAATACTTCTGGCAACGGCGTTCGCTGTTCCGGTCATTCTCAGGCTATGGGCAATCAAGAATCGTACGTGATGTGCAGGCCGTCCAGTTAAAGTACTCAGCCCGTGGCGAAGGTCTTTGGCAATGTGGTTTTCGAGCATGACGTCGGGCTGGATTTCGGTGGTGGCACGTACGTCGGGAGCCGGAACCGGCGTCCGGCGGGCGACGATTGACGGGTAGTGCGCGCACGCCGAGCGCGGGACTCGAACCGTGACGATCGGTCGCAAGAAGAACACAGCGAGATAGACCAAGAGCCGAGGACGAAGCTGGAAGGGCGGACGGGAAGTGAGTGAGCGGTCAGCCTGGCGATAGCGGTGGGCGGCGGACGGCCGCAGGCCGCTCTTCTGGCGATCATCGCTCGCAGCATGGCCGGGCCAACCGTGTGGGGAAATCAGGTCGGCAACGGTGCGTTCCGCCCCATTTCTGTTAGACTGAAAACCGCAATTTCGCAAACGGTTCTGAGCGGTTTGAGCCACCGAATGGGACTCGAAACTGGCAAGGTGCTACTGTGCCAGTACTTGGAAAGGAGAGACTCTTTTCGAGGTTCACGAAGGGTTCCTTTCGGGGAGCTTTCCAAAAAGTCGCGAGCTTTCTCGACCCACGAGTTACCACAGACAGCCGAGAACGACAGTCCTCGGCTGTTCGCGTATATGGCGTTGTTGCAAAAGGGTTTGCGACGAGCACCAGAGAGGCGTCGAGTTCTCGGATCGGTCACAGAGAGCGCCTCGCGAGCCCACTTTTTTCTCCCTTTCTCGCCAGTCGCACCCCAACCTCTCTTCCTCTCCACCTAGTCGCGCGGGTCTGGGTTGACAGACAGTTCTGATTCGCTACCCGGACGAGACCCTGTTCGAAATATTGCCCAGGCTGCCGGACCATCGAGTGTGGGCATCTTCCGTCCCGAGCGTTGTGCGGCGCACACAGACCACGGCTCGGGCTGCGGATGGCAGGTTGATACAATCGCGACCGTCGACTTTGTCTTCAGACACGGAGAGCCGGAAAAGCCATCCAAACGAAAGCCTGGTAAGCCCACGTACTCCAAGACCCAGTTGGAGAAGCTCATCCAAGACGCCACCATTGACTGTTATGACGAAGATGAGCAGGTGCTGGGCATGCTCCCGATGATCGGAGACAGTCTCGCAGTGCCTTTCGAGACGGAAGTCCTGGGAACCAAGGTGACGGTCGAATCCGTTGAATGCATCCGCGGTCGCGAAATCGTAGCGATTTGCCGGGCCGGGAAGCACCGCCAGGCGATTTCACTGGCCGACTTGCGTTTACCTTGTCCGCCGCCTGAAGGAGCGGAGTGGATCGCAGCATACCGTCACTGGGTCTCGACGTTTTGACGGGATCGCATCAACGGCAGCGGCCAAGATGGCAACGCCGGCTGTTCACCCGGCGCCACATTCCCGCTGTCTGTCTCACCAACGCTTGCCACATGCGCTACGGCCAGGCCACGAGTGTGACGCTCTCTGCAGTTGCTGCCCACAGGCCCATGGCGCTATGGCCGCCGAATGCGTGTCTATCGGGCTGCTGTCTGTCTGCAAACCGCTGGAGTGGCGGGATTGATCGCCAACGAGATTGTCGCCGTCGGCCACGGTATAATCGGGCGGCGATTCACACGTCACGACGAGCCCGCGTCTATGTCCGACGTCAACCTGTTTTGGTTCAGCGTGACATTGAGGTCATATCTGGACGAATGGGCCAGCACACCCCGGACGACGCCAAGAGAGCGTCAGCCCCTTGCCTGTGAAGGAAATACCCGGAACTGACAATTCAATCTCCGAACCACCAAATCAAGTCTTCGAAACACGATCATAGCTGTGTTGTGAACACAAACGGAAACCAAACAATGACCGCAGTGGCCGTTCTGCTGGTGCTTGCCGTGGCGGACTATGGCCTCACCGCGTACGAGCCCGCCGACGACACGCCGAGCCTGTCCGCGACTGCACCTCCACCTGCACCGGCCACGACGTGGCCAACGGCGCCACTCGGGCACTACCGGACCTCGGCCGAACGCGAGATCGACCCCACGACGTTGTACGGCAAGCTGGTGTTCGGCTACCAGGGCTGGTTCTCGACTGGGAGTGACGGCAGCCCGATGCGTGCTTGGAACCACTGGAGCCGGGATCGAAAGAAGCCGGACGCGGCCAATGTGCGCGTGCAGATGTGGCCGGACATGTCGGAATACGAGCCCGACGAACTTTACGACACCGACCTCAAGTACCCAGATGGGTCCATCGCGCGCGTGTACTCGGCCTGGAACCTGAAGACCGTCATGCGCCACTTTCGCTGGATGCGAGACTACAACCTGGACGGCGCGCTGCACTATCGGTCCATCAGCCGAATTCCCACGCATCCGGAGGTGCGCGCCTTTTACGACAAGGTCCTGGACAACATACGCAGGGCCGCCGAGGCGAATGGCCGCGTGTTCGCGGTGCAGTACGACATCTCGGATTACAGGGATGGCTCGATCGTCGCTGACATCAAGAACGATTGGTTGGCACTGGTTGACGGCCTGAAGGTGACGTCGAGCCCAGCATACCTCCACCACCGGGGCAAACCACTACTGGTGCTGCGCAACTTCGGCATGGCCGACGGCACGCGTCTGATTACGCCCGTGGAGGCAGCCGAGCTTATCGCTTGGTTCAAGTCGAAGGCGCCCAAGAAGTACCGGGTGACTCTCATGGGCGCGCTGCCAGGCTATTGGCGCACCCAAGGCAGGGACGCGAAGCAGGACGCGGGCTGGCCGGCAGTGTTCCGATCCTTCGACGTGATCTCGGGATGGCCGGTGGGCCGCTTCCGCGACGAGTCCGGCGCCGACCGGTGGAGGGATGAGGTCGTCATCCCGGACATGAAGGAATGCGCCCGGCTGGGAATCGACTACATTCCAGCGGTATTTCCCGGCTACTCGTACCATAACGCCAATCTTGAGAAGCCCTACAACGACAAGCCGCGCATGGGGGGCCGTTTCTACTGGCGCCAGGTGTACAACGTGGTCTCGGCCGACGCCACAATGATCTACAACGCCATGTTCGACGAGGTCGACGAGGGCACTGCGATGTACAAAGTGTCGCCGAGCGCCACTACTCAGCCGGTGCTCGGGGGTGATCGTTGCTTCCTTCCTCTCGATGCCGACGGCGAGACCCTGCCCAGCGACTGGTACTTGAAGCTGGCCGACTATGCCGGCCGCATGCTGCGTAAGGAGATCGTGCTTGTCCTGGACCGTCCAATCGACCCGTGAGGTAACCGCCCCGTGTCAAATGGCGATGGCGGAAGCGCAGTACCTAGAGCCGCGGCATCCTCGACAACCTCGACGGCCCTCGATGGCCGCGGTGGCCTGTGAGAAGGTCACTTGGTCCTTGGGTGACTATCAATCGAAGCGGCAATAGGAATTCTCGGCCCGTGATGGCCCGGCATCCGAATCGTCATTGCGGGCAATGTGGGTAGCATCGTTCTAATTGTTTTGCTGGCGGTCTAACGAGGCCGGGTGGCCGCGCCAATTCATTCAACCTGAGATTGACCGCGAAATTCGATGTAACAAATCCGTGGACAGGGCGACAAATCAATCATGGACAGATCGACGCCCACTCTCGAGCAACGATTCGACGATCTCCTGTCGCGGAATCGTCGTCGGATCGGTGCCATCGCGCACAGCTACGGAGGGCGGCAGTCCGATGACCTGTTGCAGGAAATCCTGCTTCAAATCTGGCGAAGTCTGCCGGGACTTCGGCAGCAGATCCATGTGGACACCTGGTGCTACCGAGTCGCCCTCAACACCGCATTCTCCTGGCTGCGGAGAGTCCGTCGGGAAGCGATCACCGCAATCGAGCCTGCTGTCGCCGAGCAGATCGTCGGATCAGACGATGGTCACGAAACCGGAGCACTCTTGCGGCGATTCCTGCCAACTCTGAACGAGACTGATCGCGCCATGGTTCTGATGTACCTCGAAGACATCTCCACGACTGAGATGGCGGAGATACTCGGGACCACCGAGGGGGCGATCCGCGTCCGCATTCACCGGATCAAGCAGAAGCTAACTGAATGGGAGGCTGACTTGTCATGAATCTGGACGACCTGAAACCAACGTGGCAAGGCGAGGACTTCTCTGGCCCGAAGTTCGACGAATACGCCGCTTCCATTCGACAGCGAGGTCGCACATTTGAAGCCCACATCCTGAGTCGCGATCGGATCGAAATGGTGTCCGCCATCTTTGTCATTCTGGCTGCGATCCCTGGCATTCTGAACGGTCCGAACTGGATGTTTCGGCTCGGATTCGTGTTTGTTGTGGTTGGGACAATCGAGGTCATTGCGGTCATGACCTGGGCCCGGAAGAAGGATCGTCTCCCGGCGGTCGACCTTCCCCTCCGCGAGTATTGCGACGTTCAGCTGAGGCGCATTGATCGCCAGATCTGGCTCACCGAGCGAGTCCTTTGGTGGTATCTCCTGCCGCTGATGATTGGCGCGCCACTCGTCTTCTTCTCCGTGCCCACTCACTGGGTCTTTCAGGGGATCGTGGTCGGGGCGGTTCTTGCCATTTGCATCTATGTCTATCGCCGCAACCAACAGGGGGCCAAGCTGCAATTGCGGCCGCTCAGAGATTCCTTCGCCGCGGTGCTCGATCAACTCGACTCCGATGCCCCTCTCGAGGCGAAGCAGCCGTTGTAACGGGGCAGGACGGCGGCGGGAGGGGGGTATGGTGGCGAGCATCGATTGCCAATTGGGATGCAAGGGTGAATATCGAGGAGGCGCGCAATCGCGACACTTTGTTCACACGCTGGCTTGGACTTCGCTGTATGACGATCCCCGCCTGCCTCCGGGCGGTTGCGGGCGTAGGGTGGGGGGCGGTGGGCAGGACGTTTGGCAGTCGCCGACTGCAGGGCCACCGCGCGAGCATCGCCTTGCTTCTTACGACGGGTCTTGGGGCAGCCGAGAGCGACAATGGCCTCTGCATCAGCGGACCGACTGGCGAAGCGTCGGCGGCGTCGGAATCGGCGCCAACCGAGGCCGCTGTTACGCCGACGGAAATCACCGATTTGGATTTGGTTGGCTATTCTTCATCCAAGTCCGGATACTGTGGCGGCGATTCTCCACGGCTTTCGAGGATGCGGGGATATTCTCCCTCGTCGGCGGGCACGTCCATCTCTTCGACTGTGACATCGTGCAGCCAGTTGTCGCCAAAATCGAACAGGTACAGAAACACCTGCCCCCGTTTCAAGCCCAACCGGTTCAACGTGGTCTTTGCCGCGTTTTGCTGCGGTGCGTCAAATGGGTCATCACAACTGAATGGGCAAGCGACTTCGATTGCGTTCCGGAGTCTCGCCCGACCTTTGGTACCGGGCTTAGGGAAATAGAACGAGTAGAGGTGCTCGTCGTACCGATCGAAGGCGTCGAAAATTGCCTCATGAAGATCGTCCAGCGTTTGGCCTGCACGCACCGCAATCCGCCGCCAGATGCTTTTTCGGTCCGACAGAGCCACCTTGAACACGAACGCCGACTTTGCCATTTCAACCCTCCGTGCCGTATTGTACGAGAAACGCAATCGAAGCACTTCGTTCCGATCAGATCGGCTCTGTGTGTCATTATCTGGGAAATCCGCACGTCGGCCAACGATGGTTGGTGGCCGGCAGGATCGCCGCGATCAGGACCACTGTGCGATTGAGACACTTTGCGTGCGGCCAACCCGGCGCTTGTTCACACGATGGTTCGCCCCCGGCCAATCCCCGACTGCACGCCGGCCGTTGCGGACGTATGATGGGGGCGGACCGTCGATAACGCATGCCGACTGCCGGCCCACTGCGTGTCCATCCGGCCGAATGGGTGGGCCGCACCGCTGACGATGGCAAGCAGGCGCTCAGCGTCTCCACCCCCGAAACCAAGAACAAGAATCGAAACTCCAACCAATGAAGGGCACATCACTTGTGAGGGCAAATCCACAGCACAGCGGCATTTATCGCCTCCCGTATCGCGCCATCAGGCCAAAGCGGACGGAGTGCGAGAATCTCCTCGTGCCCGTCTGTTGCTCGGCCAGCCACATCGCCATGACCTGCATCCGCATGGAGCCTGTGTGGATCACGCTCGGCCTCTCCGCCGGCATCGCCGCCGCCCATTCGCTTAAAGAAAACGTCGCCGTGCAAGCCATAGACTTCCCGCGCTACCGCCGCGCCCTGCTCGATGCGGGGCAGGTGCTGGAACTGAACGAGACCAGCGAAACCGGTTGGAACTCGCGCGACGAATGGAACCAGGCCAAGCGGGGCTACGAATGGGCCTTCGATGCCATTGATGAAGACAAGGACGGTCGCATTTCACCCGCCGAGTATCGTGAGTTCCAGGCCTTCAAGCAGAAGCACAAGGACTGGCAGGAGCGGCTGAAGGCCAGGCTCGGCAGCAAATGATGCCCACTCTATTCGATCTGAACCAACTTTATGAAACGCCGAATTACACTCCTCGCCACTCTGCTGCTCGCGCCGCTGGCCGCTGCCGAGATCCACATCGAGGATTTTGGGGCGGTCGGCAATGGCACGGCGGACGATACGGCGGCGCTGGAGCGGGCAGTCGCGGCGCTGTCGGCTGCGCCGAAACCGGCGGTGTTGCGTTTCGAAGCAGGACGCACTTACCGGATTGCCACCGGCGCCGGATATGCCATTCGAATCCAGAATCAGGAACGCATCCGCATCGAGGGTGCGGGGGCCACGCTGCTGCTGGGCGCTGACCGGCGCGGCGTGACGCTGCACGGTTGCCGGGACGTGGCCGTGCGCGGGTTGCGTTTGGATTACGATCCGCTGCCCTTTGCCGATGCGCTGGTGACCGGCGTGGACCAAGCCTCCCGCGCAGTCGTGGCGCGCATTGGCGAAGGTTTCTCCGTGCCGCCGCTGGGCGGGCCGACCAAGGCCGGAGGTGAACAGGCCTATTTCGCCATGCTCTGGAATCCCGGCCCGCATGCATTGCGAAGCACCCATTACTGGGTCGCCGACCTGAAGCCCGTGCCAAACGAACCGCGATCGGTGAGCGTGGTCGCCGACGAAAGCTTCAACGAGTGGAACGTCGTCCAACCCGGCACGACGCGCATGACGGTGCCGGTGCGCGGCATTGCACATCGGCATGGGGCCGGCGCGGTCATTGAACTGGATGGCAACCGCGACGTGGTGCTCGAAGACGTGGAGATCTGGTCGGCTCCCTGGTTTGCCTGTGTCGTGCGGCGCAACGAGGGCACCGTGATGCTGCGTCGTGTCCAGATCCGCCCGCGGCCCGGCACAGCCCGCATCACCTCCTCGTGGCGCGATGGTCTGCACGTGAAGGGCAACCGCGCCCGCCTGCTCTTCGAGGATTGCGTGCTCGACGGCATGAACGATGACGCCTTCAATATCGCCACGTTTCTCTCGCGAGTAGCCGGCGTGGAAGGACCGCGGGTGCGCGTGCGCCAGAACTTCCCTCTCGGCTACATTCGCTGGCGGGTGGGCGACACCCTGGCCAGCTACGCCACGAGCACCGGCACGCTGTTGGAGCGTGGCCGGGTCCTGGCGGTCGAAGAAGAGCCTGGTCCAGACCCCGACCATGCCCCGAATGTCAGGCTCACGCTGGACCGCGCCGTGCCGCAACTGGCCGAGGGCGACCAGGTCTGGGCCGTCGAAGCCGCGAATCCAGACACTATGCTGCGGCGCTGCACCATCCGCATGTCCTGCCGGTTTCAATCCCGCATCACGCTGGAGCACTGCGACGTCACGGCGCTGCTCTGGTTCTACGGCGAGCACATCGAGGGGCCGCTGCCGTCCGGTTCCGTGGTGCGCCACTGCCGGCTGCGACTGGGCCGGGGAAATCCGGAACTTGCCGTCGCCTGCAACGGCCGGATCAACGGCTTGCCTGCGCCCTCCGGGACGAGCGGGATGCCCCCGCTGGTGGACCTCCAGTTCGAGGACAATGAGATCGACGGGCGTTTAGACCTCCAGCACGCGCGAAAGGTGCAACTCGCGAACAACCGCTTTTCCCCCGAGCGCGGCCAATTGACGATTGGCAACTGTCGCGAGGTTCTGCTGCAGGGCAATCGGCTGGGCAAAGAAGCCCTGCCCGCCACCCGCGTCAAGATTGAAGACCAAGCCACGCGAGATTCCCTCAGAGAGCATTGAAAGGTGCAATGCGATAACGTGCCACCATGAACCCGACCACGATCACCTTCCTCACCGCCCTGTTGCTCGCGCCGCTGGTCACTTTACCGTTGCGCGCCGCCGCGGGACCGGCCTCCGCTCCGGCCGCTGACGGCTCGAAGCGTGCGATCGATCCTGCATGGCCACCCGAGTATATGACAAAGCTACCGGCCGATTACCTGGATCGTCTGCGCCACGCCCTCCAGCTTCAAGCGGACGGATTTGACAGTCCCCAGTTTAAGCGAGCCGATGTCATCAAGGTGAGGGTGGCGATTGCGGCCCTGGCGCTGCGGCAGCACGTCGAAGAGTTGAACGCCTGCTTCGAGGCGGAGGGTTTTGGCTGGAAGCCGGACGAGAAACGGGGCTTCAGCCTGTTCTCGGCGGCTTACCTGCGTCTGTACGCCCTGTTCAACGACCGCACCGGGGTGATGAAAGGGCGGCTTTCGCCCAAGGCCCAAGCGAACCTGGAGAAGTCGTTTTGGGAGTGCGCCAAAGTCTATGGCAAGCTCGCCGAAGCCAGGCGCGATGTTTGGGCGGATGAAGGCTCCGAAAACCACCACGTCACCAGCGCGGTGTCCGACTTTCTCGCCGCTCAGTTCCTCAAGGACATTCCCGCCTACGCCGGACTGAAATGCGACGACGGGTCCACGCTCCACCAGCAATATGAGGCGCGCCTGGATTACTGGAGCCGATGGCTCGACCAACACGCCCGGCGAGGGCTGTTCGAGGAAGACGGTTCGAGCTACGAAAACTACACCATTGAAGCGCTCTTCAATCTGCGCGATCTTGCCGAGGACCCCGTTCTGCGCCGCAAAGCCGACATGTTCCTCGACCTCGCTTTCGCCAACTTCGCCGAAGAAACGCTGGGGTCCGTGCGTGGCGGGCCGAAAAGCCGCACCAAGGAGGAGGGTTTTGAAGCCATCTACTACGGTTTGCTCTTCGAGCAGGGAGCGACTTTTCGGGAACGCGGCAACTACTTTCTCCCCACCAGCAATTACTCTCCTGCGCCGGCCATCGTCAGCCTTGCTCGGGACGCCAGCCACCGGGGCGCGTATGCCTGGTCCAAACGGTGTCCGGGTTTCAACACCCTGCCCCGCGAAGGCGATGCGCCGGGTTGGCGCATCGTTGACCGGGACAACTCGATGGTCCGGAACGGCTTTGCCACGCCCCATTTTCACATGGGTTCCCACGGTGTGGACGCCGCGGCCAAAGTCAATCTCGAGAGCCGGCAACAGCGCTGGCAAGGCGTCGTCTTCGCCAACCACCCGCTGGCGCGCATCAGCATGGACGGCAAGAGCGACAGCAGCATAAAATCGGGCTACATCGGCAATCCCTTCAAGACCATCCAGGACCGCAATCTGATGGTCACCAGGAAGTGGGGGCCGGTCACGGACAAACAGGTTGATCCCCATCTGTGGATTTACTTCAGTTCCGCGCTGGACGCCGTGGAGGAGGAGCAAGGGTGGATATTCGTCAAATCCGGCGCGGCCTTTGCCGCGGTCAAGATCGTGGGAGGCCACGCTTGGGTGGCCCCCTGGAAACATAGCGAGCAAATGCGCCCGAAAAGTTTCGCGCGGTTGTTGAAGGAAGACGCCCCCATCATCACCGTGGCCAATGACGCCGCCGACTATGACAACGACTTCCAAACCTTCAAGATGGCATTGATCGCCGAGCCCGTGAGTTGGAAGGATGGTGTTCTGGAATTTGCGACGATTACGCATGAAGGTCCGTCGAAAGCCGGGAAGATCGCTGGCAAGCCGGTAGATCTCAGACCTTCGCTCCTGAACAACTCGCCGTTCATCCGGTCCGCTTGGGACAGCGGCGTGGTGTATATCCGAAAAGGGGACCAGGCGATGATCCTTGATTTCAGTGACCCGCTGAATCCGCGCAAGGTCGTTGGCGGACCCGTGACAGCCGAGTTCCCGTCGGGTGTAGGGAACACGAAGCCAATCGTCTTTGGCAAAACCGGGAAGATCCGATGATGCAATGAAAGCCGCGCTCGCATCGAGGCAGTGATGACAAAAATGAAAACCATCCTCATGCTCCTCACCGCGCCGCTGGCCGCGTTGCACGCTGCGGAACCGCCAAAGCACAAGCCCAACATCGTCTTCATCCTCGCCGACGATCTCGGGTGGAATGGCATCGGGCCCTACGGAAACCGGGGTGTCGATACGCCGCATCTCAACCGCCTCGCCCGCGAGGGCATGCGCTTTGACCGCGCCTACGCCGAGGCGCAGTGCTCGCCCACCCGCGGCGCGTTCTTCAGCGGCCAGTGGCCGGCGCGCACGGGCATGTTTGCGGTCACCCACGAAATGGACCCCGTCGCCGCGCCGCTCACGCCGCCGCCGCACGCGATGAGCCTGCCGCCCGCGGTGGCCTCGCTCGCGCTCATGCTCCGCGCCGCCGGCTACACCACCGGCATCAGCGGCAAATGGCATATCGCCGACAACTACAATGCGGCGCCACTGCGCGCTCGCGACAATGGGCAGTATTTCGACCGCTACGGCTTCGACTTCGTGGGCGCGGCGGACAATGGCGCCCCCGAGAAGGACAAGTCCGTCGCGGGTATCACGGACGACATGCTCGGCTTCATCGAGCGCAGCCGCGCGCGGCCCTTCTTTGCCTTCGTCGCGCACCACGCGCCGCATGCCGCGCTCGAGCCGCCCGCCGCGCTCGTCGAAAAATACGCCGCTCGCGGCCTGCGCCGCAGCTCGCATCCCAACACCGTGTTTCTCGAGCGCCCCACCGCTGACTACTACGCCACCCTCGAGCACCTCGACACCCACATCGGCCGCATCCTCGCGCTGCTCGACCGCCTCGACCTCGCGAAAAGCACGCTCGTGGTTTTCACCTCCGACAACGGCGGCCTCAATCGCATGGCCGACATGGCTCCGCTCCGCGGCAGCAAGGGCCAGACCTACGAGGGCGGCATCCGCGTGCCGCTGCTCGCGCGCTGGCCCGCGTGCATTGCCGCCGGCTCGAGCAACGCCGTGCCCGTGCATGTCGTCGACTGGTATCCCACGTTCGCCGCGCTCGCCGGTGCCAAGCTGCCCGCCACACAGAAGCTCGACGGCATCAGCATCGTTCCCCTGCTCATCGGCACTGGCCGCCCCGCGCGCGACACGCTCTGGTGGCACACACCCACCTACACGACGCCCTTCGCGCGCACCCCCAGCTCCACGATCCTGCGAGGGGACTGGAAGCTCATCCACTTCGTCGGCGACTATCTCGCCATCCGCCCGGACTCGGTGCCCGAGAACGAGGGCTTCTACGGCGAGTTGGTCCTCGGTGCCCGCGTCGAGCTCTTCAACCTCGCCACCGACCCAGGCGAAACGAACGACGTCGCCGCGGAAAACCCGGCAAAGGTCGCCGAGCTGATGTCCGCATTGAAGAAGCTCCAGATCGAAACGGGCGCCACGCTCCCCACCCCCAATCCCAAGTGGCGTCCTAACAATCCAGAATGGTGGCGCCGCGCGCCGGCGCCCAAGGCCAAGTAGTCTGCCCCAGCGGGACGGCGGCCACAAATCGGTGGGGCCACTTTACGTGAGGGGTGATTGAACCGGCAGCAAATTCTAGCGCCACTCGAGGCAATTCAATTTCCACCATATTCATGAAAATCCTCTTCACCAAAGCGTCCGAGCCACCAGCGAATGCGAAAGCGAACAAGTCATCATGAAATCTATCCGCACCCTGTTGCTCGCGGCGCTGGCAGCCCATTCCGCCACCCTCCTCACCACCCTCCTGCTCGCGCCGCTGGCCGTGCTGCACGCCGCTGATGCGCCGTCTCTCCAGCCGGCCAGACACATCGGCCCGCCGCTGCCGGAACACGCGGTGACGAATCGCGCCTTCACCGGCATCCCGAGCGTGGCGGTTGCGCCGAAGGGGCGGCTCTGGGCCACTTGGTATGCGGGCGTGACCCCGGCGGAAGACCTGAATAACTACGTCGTGCTCAGCACGAGCGGCGATGACGGCGCGACGTGGCAGGAGGTGCTCACCGTTGACCCCGATGGCACCGGGCCGGTGCGCAGTTTCGACTCCGAGCTGTGGGTTTCGCCGGATGGCCGGTTGTTCTTCTTCTGGGCGCAGATGGAGAAAGGGCGGCGCGATGTGGAGCTGGGCGTGTGGTGCATCGAGACGAGCGAACCCGATGCCGCGCAGCCGAAGTGGTCGCAGCCACGCCGCATCGGCGACGGCGTGATGATGTGCAAGCCGCTCGCGCTTTCCTCCGGCGAATGGGTGCTGCCGATTTCACGTTGGAAAGAGCATGATGAGAGCGCACAAATGATCGTCTCCACCGATGGCGGCAAAACCTGGACGCGGCGCGGCGGCTGCAACGTGCCGAAGGATGTGCGCCAGTTCGACGAGCACATGTTCGTCGAGCGCCAGGACGGCTCGCTTTGGCTGCTCTTGCGCACCACGTATGGTATCGGCGAAAGCGTCTCCACCGACCGCGGCAAGACGTGGCCGGAGTTGAAGCCTTCGGGCATCCTACACACACCGTCGCGCTTCTTCGTGCGCCGGCTCGCCTCAGGGAACCTGCTGCTCATCAAGCACGGCCCGCTCGACACCCGCACCAGCCGCTCGCATCTCACCGCGTATCTTTCCAAAGACGACGGCAAGACCTGGAGCGGCGGCCTCATGCTCGACGAACGCCTCGGCGTTTCCTACCCCGACGGTCAGCAGACGCCCGACGGCCTCATCCGCATCATCTACGACTACAATCGCACCGCAGACCGCAACATCCTCATGGCCGCGTTTCGCGAGGAAGACGTGGCCGCCGGCAAGGACGTGAGCCACGCCGTCCGCCTGCGCCAGCTCGTCAGCAAAGCCACCGGCGGCCAGGAAAAACCCAAGCCTTCCGCCACCCCCGTGCATGACAACGCCGACGGCAAGCCGCTGCGCAAAACCATGCCCGGCACACTCACCAGAGCCGACACCACACCGCAGCCCCTCACACCAGGCGCGAAACTCTTCACCGACCGCGCCTACATCGCCGCGGAGCTGCCCGCCGCGCTCAAGGACGCGCACTTTCTCCCCATCGCGCTGAACGGCCCAAAGACCCTCAAGTGCGAGCGTCCCGGCACCGTCTTCTTCCTCACACCGGCGCAGGATCGTAACCGCGACACCGTCGCCCAGCCGTTGATGGACCAAGGCTTCGAGAAAGTCGCGCTGCCGGAAGTCCCGCTTTTCAATCCCACCTCCACCGCGAACTTCTGCACGCTGTTCCAAAAAGACTGCACCGCCGGTGAAACCATCCTCATCGGCAAATGGGCCGTGCCCGTGTTCTTCCCATGAAACCCACCCGCATTCTTCCCATGAAACACACACTCACCGCCCTGTTGCTCGCGCCGCTGGCTGCCTTCGCCCAGGAAAAGCCCGAACTCGCCAACGAAACTCCCTGAAACCATCCACCTTCCCAACTCGAACCCAACCCACAATGAAACTGCCTGTGCCAACTCTTTGCCTGAACCTCTTATTCCGTTTCCGTGTATTCCGCAGCCCGAGCGTCGTTCTGTTCGCGGTCTGCGCAATGATCAGCGCGGCCTTCGCAGTGGAACCCCCGGCCGTCCCGCGAACGAACGGCGCGCCGTTTCGCCCGCAGGACTTTGGCGCGAAGGCCGACGGTCGAAGCGCGCGCGGCGCGTCGATTGAGGCTGCTTCAAGAATCCTCATCTGCGCCAGCGCGAGT
>Ga0233425_10002704_pt1 | contig 34056 bp, 33 predicted proteins | sample Watercolumn_Towu_2_FD_181712 | JGI IMG/M metagenome (GOLD analysis project Ga0233425, IMG submission 181712) | Freshwater microbial communities from Lake Towuti, South Sulawesi, Indonesia - Watercolumn_Towuti2014_140_MG | ecosystem: Environmental > Aquatic > Freshwater > Lake | place...
GGTAGGAAGCGGGGACAGGTCAGAGCGCATCAGGACATACAACTTCCCTCAAAACCGCGTTACAGACCACAGGACAGGGCTTACCCTTCATAAGCTCGAACAGATACTCGAAGGCAGCCTCGACGAACTCCTCGACAACCTCATCACTTATTTCAACGCAGAGAGACTGAAAGAACTGTAATTCGGAAGCAGACCGGCCTTTCTTCCCTTCTTAACAGCCTATTGCTGTTCCTGCCCGTTATTCAGCCGATTATATTATTGTAATATTGGTTACCGTAATGCAGATTACAATAATACTATTTCCCGAAAATACTTTTCAGCGCTGAGCCGCCCACATCAAAGATACTCTTCCCGATTGCCTCAATAGGCATGCCGAGCGTCTTTGCGAGGGAAAGCGAAAGTTTCTGGACAATACTGTCCCTGATGCTGAATCTCGGATTGTTCAGGTCCCCCTCTATCTCGAACTCGAGCGATATCTGATCGTTGCCGTCCTTGAGCAGTTTTATTACGGCAATCAGGGGCAGACCGAGGAAACTGCCTGAGCTGCTTCTGAATTCGAGGTCTTTCAGGATGATCTTTCCGGAAGACCTTATCTTCTCTTCTACTATATTGATATCGGCATCAAGCGAGAGATACCCCTTTGTGACCTCAACATCCCCCTTTTTCTCGTAATAGGGCCTCAGCTGCACGATGTCGAGATTTCTTATGTTCAGCCTGCTTTTTGTCTCTTTTGTCTTTAAGTTAATGGTCCCGTCAGCCTTCACAGTCCCCTTGCCGGCAGATGACGGGACAGATGCGCTGACTGAATATTCTGACATCCTGTCATTGACCGGTATGGCCAGTTCTTTTATCTCTGCATCGATTCCCCTCAGTTTTATTAGAGCGGGCGGGGAGGAGACCTTCATGTCCCTGTAGTCAATTGAGCCGTTGCTGACGCTGAAACTGTTTATCAGAAATGGTTTTGCTGTCTTCTCCTCATTTCCTGTCTTCTTTGCAGAAACCCTCTCCTGAAGCGGGAGTATGATATTGCCTTTTCTGTCTGTCACGAGAAGCAGGAATGGACTATGCACCTTTACGCCTGAGATCATGTTCTCTTTCTTCAGCAGGCCCATAAAGCTTGCATTCAGTTCAAGCCGTTCTGCAGAGAAGTTCTTTTCCTGCCCCTGTTCCCTGATCGCTATACCCCGCGCCTCTACCTGCCCCCACCTGATCGATATATCCTCAACCGAAAAGTCTTTGCCGAGGAACTGCTGCAGCTCATATTTCAGGATCCTGTTGGCATTATGTATGAGCACCCCTGCAGCAGCAACAAGAAGCAGCAGAATGCTTACAAATATGAGTAGTTTTTTTCTCTTCAGCATTGCATCCCCCATGAATACAGCCCATTTTATCATATATTCAGAGAAGGGATTGTGTTATAATTTCCCATGCGCAGGACCAACATCATAACGACGGCGATCGCCTTTATACTGCTGTTGTCAGGCATCTCCTTCGGATATGCAAAGAATGACCAGGACTGCTCAAAGTGCCATACCCTCAGCAATGACCAGGCAAAGAATATCCTCGATGATCTCGTCCCGAACATAAAGGTCCTCCATGTTGTACAGGCCCAGATAACAGGCATGTGGGAGGTCGGCGCTGACATAGGCGGCAAGAAGGCCATTATCTACCTCGACTATTCGAAGAAGTACATCATATCTCCTGCCACAGGCGGCAACATAGTCGAGCTCAAGACAAAGGCCAACCTCACCATGGACAGCTTCCAGAAGATCAACAAAGTGGATGTCTCGAAGATCCCTCTTAAAGACGCCCTTGTGATGGGAGACAGGAATGCAAAGCACAAGGTTATAGTCTTCGACGACCCCGATTGACCATACTGCGGAAAACTTCATCAGGAGATGAAGAAGGTGATAAAGGAGAGGAAGGACATTGCTTTCTATATAATCCTCTATCCGCTCCCCATGCATAAGGAGGCATATGACAAGGCGAAGGCCATCATATGCGAAAAATCGCTCGACATGCTCGAGGACGCCTTTGCCAAGAAGACTCTTCCAAAGCCCAAGTGCGACACAAAGGTTGTTGACGAGAACATAAAGCTTGCTAACAAGCTTGATATCAGTGGAACCCCGGCAGTGATCTTTCCCAATGGCCTGCTGATCCCAGGTGCGCTTGATGCTGACGCGATCATCAAGCAGATCGACAAGAAGTAGCCCGCTTTTAAATCAGCTTTTGACCTGCTCCTGTTGACAAGATCTCGACCGAATATTAATATATCAGCCTTATTGCCGAAGTGGCGGAACTGGCAGACGCACCAGATTCAGGTTCTGGCGGTGGAAACGCTGTGGGGGTTCGAATCCCCCCTTCGGCACCAAGATATCTTCAAGCATGAATATAACCACAGCTTATCTCATCACATTCATATCGAGTTTCTGTATGCTCGTAATCGAGATCGTTGCAGGACGCATACTCGCCCCTTTTGTCGGCGTCTCCCTCTATACATGGACCAGCATAATCGGCGTTGTGCTCGCAGGCATAAGCATCGGTGCATTCTTCGGAGGGAAGCTTGCTGACAGGCATCCGGAGAAGAAGACCCTCGGATGGCTCCTGCTCATCTCAGGCATAGCCACCCTTTCAATCGCGCCTGTCACAGGCCTCGTTGCTGCGTACGGGTTCAAGACCTCGCTGATGCTCCGGATAGTTATTGTGACCACACTCACATTTTTTGTCCCGAGCTTTATCCTCGGCACCGTATCGCCGGTAGTTGTGAAGTTGACGCTCAGGAATGTAGAGACAGCAGGCAATGTTGTCGGAAGAATTTATGCCGTATCAACGCTCGGATCGATCATCGGCACATTCACTGCAGGGTTCTTCCTGATTTCCTTCATGGGAACACGAAACATCATCCTGATGATAGGCGGCATACTTATCCTGACCGCGATCGGTTCAGGCTTTCTCTTCAGGTCCAAAAAACCGGCACTGGCAACATTTTTCTTCCCGGTATTTTTCCTCTATGCAATATACGGATATGCCTTTAAACCTCCTGTCACTTCTGACACCCTGCTTTATAAGGAGAGCGACTATTACACCATAAAGGTGAAGGACGTGAAGGGAGCGGACGGCAAGACGCCTCTCCGGAGCCTCGTGCTGGACAATCTTGTGCATTCCTATGTGAACACATCTGACCCGCTGCATATCGAGTACCGCTATGAGAAGGTCTATTCTGATGTGCTGACATGGAGGTTCGGAAAGGACGCAGCTTTCAGGAGCCTGACGATAGGTGCAGGCGGCTACACCTTCCCGAGATATATGGAGGTCTTTTATCCGAACTCGCACCTTGATGTGGTTGAGATAGACCCTGAGGTGACAAGGATATCATATGAATACCTCGGCCTGCCGAAGACCACACGCATCCGCTCGTTTAACGAGGACGGCAGATGGCATGTGATGAACAGCAGGGAGAAGTATGATGTTGTCTTCTTCGATGCCTACAATGATCTGTCCATACCCTACCATCTGACAACAAGAGAATTTGCGCAGATGGTTAAGGAGAGGATGAACCAGAACGGCGTTGTGATGACGAATATTATAGACAACTTCCGAAGCGGCTCATTCCTGCCGTCTTACATAAGAACCCTCAGGGAGGTCTTCGGAGAGAAGAATGTCCATCTTATAGCCATAAGCCCCCAGTTCGAGAAGATAAGGATCAGCACCTTTGTCGTGCTTGCGACCAACGGCAATATTGACATCAGGGATTTTGCTGCCTTCATGAAGAAGAGCAGGGGGGATGACGCAGACTCTGCAGTAGTCCCGGAAACTATTGTGAACGGGTTGCTTGAGCGGAATTACTCTGTTGTGCTGACTGATGATTATGCGCCTGTGGACAACCTTATAGCTCCTGTCTTTGAGCTCAGGTTCGGCTACAACAAAAGGGAGCAGTCGTAGCGGTTATCTGAAAACGGCGATTAGGGGCTAAATCGGAATAATATCCTGAAAGTATTGACTGAAATGGACAACAGAGGTTTCTAAGAAATTGGGGTATGTCAAAAGACGGTCAGAAACGGTTTGTATAGAGATATCAAGGGAGAGGACAGCAAGTCAGTCTCGACAACATGCATCAAAAACACCTTAAGCAGAGGTCCTGATTATGTAAAATAATTTTGTGGTATACTTTTCTATGACTTAATCTTTATATCAAAGGGGGAAATATGAATAACGCAAGCCTTAAATCAATGGCAAGTGAGGGAGGCAGGAGTTATTTGTTTTTTGTCTTCGTGTTTTTGCTGCTTTTTTCATCTGCAGCTTTTGCTTTATCTCTTCCGTCTTATACTGCCCGGACAATTCCACATCCCGAACCCCAGGCAGGGGCACTGTTTGGGTCCAGCCTTGCAAGGATCAACGAGGACCTCAATTCTGATGCAATTACAGAGATCCTGATAGGTGCGCCTATGCAGAACTCGGGGCAGGGCAAGGCATATGTCTACAGCGGACTCGACGGTACACTGCTTCATGCAATAGTGCCTCCTACCGGCACAGCAGCAAGCACCGGCGGGAATTTCGGCATCAGGTCGGTGTCGTCAGGTTATGATCTGGATGGTGGCGGAAAATTTGATTTTGTGATAACAGCGCCGATGGATACTGTCAATGCTCTGGCAGGCGCAGGAAGAGTTCATATCTATAAAGGAGAGGACTATGCCATATTCAGGACGCTTAGAAGTCCTGTGCCTCAGGCAAATGAGAAGTTCGGCTTCAGGATTTCACGCGGAGATATCAACGGGGATTCCATCCCCGAGCTTGCCATAAGCGCGCCGGGATATAACAACGGGCAGGGCAGGATTTATATATTCAATCAGTCCAACGGCGCAAAGATGCTTGCAATAGATGACCCCTCCCCTCAGGCTTCTTCAAATTTCGGCCAGAGCAGGGCGCTGTTCGATATTAACGGAGATGGCAAGGCAGAGATAATCGCTGCCAACTACAACAAAAATTTTGGGGCAATGGCAAAGGTCGGAGTCGTCTATATATTCGATTCTACAGGCGCCCTTATCCTGACTATAAACCATCCTGAGCCCGCGGCAAATGCCAATTTCGGCAATGCCATAGCAGGCATATCTGATCAGAACCGTGACGGGAAAAATGATCTTGTGATTTCAGCTCCGGGCCAGAACGGCGTTGGAAGGCTGTATATTGTGAGCGGAATAACAGGCGCCCTGATCAGGACCATTGATATGCCTGCAGGAGAGGCTGAGGCAGGCGCCCTCTTTGGCCATCATATGTTCAGGGTTGATGACCTGAATATTGACAGCTTCACTGATCTTGCTGTCGGCTCTCCGGGCAAGACTGTCAACAGCACAGCCGGCGTCGGGAAGATATATTATTTGAGCGGCAGGAGCGGACAACTCTTTGATGACAATATAATGCCTCCGGAGGTGGAGGCAGGCATGAAATTGGGATATATGGTCACATCACTCAATTACCAGAGCGGATTTGCTGCATCGGCCCCGAATAAGGATGTCTCAGGGATTGCAGATGCCGGGACTGTGTACCTTTTCACTTCAAAGCCTTCTGCGAGTTTTGTCGGCACATGGGGTGGATCGCTTATGCAGCATAATAATGGTACAGGAGGAGGTTCCTGGTCTGCCATGTCAATTAAACCTGTATTTGGTGCAGATGGCACACTTAAGATGGATTATGTTTCAGGCGGCCAGACTGTGACTGCGCAGACCTATAATGCCGGATACAGCAATTATTTAAATAAAAACGGCAGCTTGGCTCTTCTTATGGAGGATGCAAGGGGCGGCATGAGCAGAATCAAGTTCGGCTGTGCAGATGACAAGAGATTGTGCATTGCAGACGGCGCAGGTTATTCAGGCTCTCCGCAGATGATCTTTTCAACCATCAAGCTGGCCCCTTCAAAGATCTATTCAAACACTGATCTTAAGGGAAATTATTATTTTGTCGGATATCAGGTCGAATCTTCCGGAGGCCCGGCGGATATGTATCGCGCCACATCAGGTGTGCTTAATGCTGGAGGAAACGGAACATATTCGCTGACTGAACGCCAAAACAGCAACGGTGCGGTGACTTCATTGTCCCAGACCGGCACATATGTGGTTAACCCTGATGGTTCAATAAGATGGGACGGACAGAGTACAGGCACCAGCTTCCTGACCGGAGACGGCAAACTCGCAGTGTTAACAGATGTTCAGGCAGGGAATAATGCAACAACCTACTTTCTGATGAAGAAGGCGGACAGGGCATACTATACTGCTGATCTTGCAGGCATATGGTCCGTATCATCAATAGGGGACGAGGGTGGGACAAACTTTTTTGCCTCTTTCGGAACAATGTCCTGTGAATCAAACGGAAAGTGTGCGGTATCCATAAGAGCGCAGAGTGACGGAGCAGTGCAGTATAAGTCCTTCGGAATTGCGCCGCTTTCTGTTGCGCCTGACGGCAGTTTCGGCGCGTCGCTTGCAGCAGGTGCTCCTGCATATTCCGGGGCCATAGGAAACGCGGGCAACACAATTATAATGAACCTCAGCTATGATGCGGCCAACCCTGCCCACAGACAGATAATAACCGGGGCGAGATGCAGTGCCTGCTCAAATCTCGCAGAGAACATGATTCCGATGATGAGCATTGCTTCAGGCGCTAATTCGAACGGACTTAATATCCATCTTTATAAGCCGCTGCCTGAGGTTATATCCACGGTCAAGCAGAACACAAATGACTCTTGGTTTCCGTCACTTAACATGCAGCAGGGGCTTCTGGTCTTCAGTGAAGGTGTGACACAGGATGCAGCACATGCGATCAATGTCTATGACATCAGTGCAAAGACTGTAGCTGCAATGCCTTCGGTCTCAACAAAAAATGCGGCATACTTTAACCGCCAGGGGCAGATAATCTATCTGGACCCTGCCACAGGGAAGATAATGGCTCTAAATCCCGATCTGTCCACTGCAGTCATAGCCTCACCGATTGCGCCATACACCTTCAGCGCATTCTGGCTCTCGCCTGACAGAGCAAAAATTGTTGCCGTGGAAAATAAGCAGACAGGAGACTATTACACAACCAACTATGAAAGGCTTATATTGATGTCATCTGATGGTTCATCAAGGCAGATACTTCAGCCCCAGTATCTTGGTGAATGGAACTACCTTACATGGAAGCCTGATTCGAGCGGCCTGCTATATTACTATCACACCTTTACAGTTGTGGGCGGAGTTTTTCAGGGCAAGGTGCAGAAATATGTCCTTTACAACAATATTGAGACAGCAACCCCTTCTGCGCTGAATCTTTCGAACTCCTTTATGGGAAAGAAAGACGAAAACATCTGCCTGTTTACAGCCTCAGGAAATCTGCTCAGCATCTCATACCGCGAACTGTATAATGGCAAAACAGGCGCACTGCTCAAGAATGTTTCGACAACTGTTCCGGACATAATGCTGTCAATGTTCGGGATTAATGAAAACGGAGAGATCTATTTTGCGGATGCAGACGGAACCAACTTCAGACGGTTCATAGAGCCTTCATATAAGGTGACAGTGACAAAAGCCGGTACAGCATCCGGTACAGTGACAGGAGCAGGGATCAACTGCGGAACAGACTGCTCAAATAATTATGCTGCAGGTTCAACTGTGGAGCTGTTTGCCAAACCGGCTGCAGGAGCAGTATTTGCCGGCTGGTCAGGCGCATGTACAGGCGCCGGCTCATGCAAGCTGAGCCTCTTTTCGAACAAGACTGTGACGGCAACATTTAATAAATAACCATGGATTGAACAGTAACTACGCAGGGGATAAAAATTCTCATATCCCCTGCGCAGTGCTATTGCGGACCTGCTCGGCTTATTTTCACTGCGCAGACCTTCAGCTCAGGAATCTTGACCTTCGGGTCGAGAACATCTATCGTGATGACATTTGCTGCAGCCTCGCGGTAATGCATGGGGATGAAGACAGTGCCTTCCTCCACCTTTGAGGTGATCCTCGCTTTTATGTCTATCGCACCACGCCTTGACCTTACCTTTATCAGGTCTCCTGTCTTTATGCCGAGGCTGTCTGCATCGAAGGGGTTTATCTCAACATAAGGCTCTCCTGCATGGGCCTCGATCTGGGCAACACGCCTTGTCATCGAGCCGGAGTGATACTGGAACAGATTGCGTCCTGTTGTGAGTATGTACGGATAGTCAGCATCGCATACTTCGGCAGGCGGTCTGTACTCAACAGGCACAAACTGCACCCTGCCTTTTGCAAAACCGTCCTTATACAGGAACGGAGTCCCTGAATGGTCCGGAGCAGGACATGGCCACTGAATGCCTCTTTTCTCTATCCTTTCATATGAGATGCCGGAGATGGCGGGCCAGAGCTTATTGTATTCTTCAAATACCTTTTCAGGGGCTGAGGGTATTCCCAGATTCAGCCTTTTTGCAATTTCTGATATTATCCAGAGATCGTCCTTTGCGTTTCCCGGCGGGTTCACTGCCCTGCGTACCCTCTGGACCCTGCGTTCAGTATTTGTGAATGTCCCGCTCTTTTCGAAGGAGCAGGCAGCAGGCAGAACAATGTCTGCAAGCTTTGCTGTGTCTGTCAGGAATATGTCCTGCACGACGAGGAAGTCAAGGCTTTCGAGCGCCTTTATCGTATGGTGCATGTTGGGGTCTGTAATGATCGGGTTCTCCCCCATTATATAAAGGGCCTTCAATTTTCCTTCGACAGCGGCATTCATCATCTCGGTCGATGTCAGGCCGGGGTTAGAAGAGAGGCAGGCGCCCCATGCAGCCTCGAACTTCCTCTGTATGGCCTGGTCGTCAACCTTCTGATAGCCGGGATAGACATTAGGCAGACAGGCTGCATCAGACGACCCCTGAACATTGTTCTGCCCTCTGAGAGGATTTATCCCTGTGAACTCCCTGCCTATATTCCCGGTCAGTGAGACTATGTTTGCAAGGGCTGTCACATTGTCCGTTCCGCATGCATGCTGGGTTATCCCCATTGTATAGAACACCCCTGCCTTGCGGGAAGAACCATATATCCTTGCCGCCCTTATAATTTCCTCTCTCGGGATGCCGGTGATCTTCTCAGCTGCTTCCGGAGAATATGCCGCAAGAGACTCCTTCCATATCTCAAATCCTTCGGTCTTCTGCTCCATGAAATCGCTGTTATGCAGACCCTCATTGATGATCACATTTGCTATCGCGTTCAGCAGCGCTATGTCTGTTCCGGGCTTCAGCTTGAGGTGAAGCTCTGCAAACTTCACCATCGGCACCCTCCTGGGGTCGGCAACTATTATTTTTGCTCCCTTTCTGTATGCCTTGATCATGCGGTTGGCAATGACCGGGTGCGTCTCTTTTGTGTTGGAGCCGATGATGAAGATCACCTCCATGCCTTCGATCTCCCAGATGGAATTTGTCATTGCCCCTGAACCGAAGATCGCGGCCAGACCGGCCACTGTGGGGGAGTGTCAAAGCCGGGCGCAGTGATCGACATTGTTTGTGCCGAACCCTGCGCGTATAAGCTTCTGGAATGCGTAGTTCTCCTCATTGGTGCATCTCGCTGAAGAGAGGCCTCCGACTGTGTCAGATCCATGTTCAGACCTTATGTCAATGAACCTCTTTGTCAGAAGATCCAGGGCCTCTCCCCATGAAGCTTCTTCGAGCCTGCCATTCCTTCTTATCAACGGAGATGTCAGTCTTTCAGGACTGTTCACGAACTTGTATCCGAACCTGCCTTTTACGCAGAGCCACCCTTCATTCCATGTATTCTGCTTTGAGCTTATCTTCAGGATTTCATTGTCCTTCACATGGGCAGTGATATTGCAGCCAGTGCCGCAGTACGGGCATATCGTATTGATCTCTTCTGCGCTGCTCCTCCTGCCTTTCCCTGTCCACTGTTTGCCTGTCAGCGCGCCTGTAGGGCATACGCTCACACACTGGCCGCAGAACTCGCACGAAAGGTCTTCCTCGAAGTTTGTGCATATCTTTGACCTGAAGCCGCGGTAACCGAAGTCTATGGCCTCTGCACCCTGTATCTCATCGCATACCTTTACGCAGCGTCCGCATAGAATGCACTTCTCAAGGTCCCTCTCTATGAACGGATTACCGTCGCGTTTTGGATATATCCTGCGCTCTCCCTGATAACGGTTCTCCCTTATGCCGTATTCATATGCAAGGTCCTGCAGGCTGCAGCTGCCTGCCTTTTCGCATATCATGCAGTCATTCGGGTGATCTGAAAGGATGAGCTCAAGCACGGTCTTTCTCATCTCTTCGAGCTGAGGGGTCGAGGTTGTTATCTCCATGCCATTGCCTGCTGTTGTCGTGCAGGCGGCAACAGGTTTTGGCATGCCCTTAACCTCGACAACGCAGAGCCTGCAGCCACCAAAGGGAGTCAGCTTGGGATGATGGCAGAGCGTAGGGATATGTATCTTGAGAAGCTTTGCAGCCTGAAGTATTGTTGCGCTGTCAGATACCTCAATTGACCTGCCGTTGATGGTTATATTTGCCATGTCAGTCCCTTTCCACCGAGCTGAACTTGCAGACATCAAAGCAGGCCCCGCATCTTATGCAGACAGCCGGATCGATCCTGTGCGGTTTTTTCTTTTCGCCTGTTATGGCCCCTGCAGGGCAGGCCCTGAGGCAGGCGCCGCAGCCTTTGCATTTATTTTCCGGAATGGAGTAGACGAGCAGGTCCTTGCAGACCTTTGCAGGGCATTTTTTGTGTAGGATATGGGCTTCATACTCTTCCCTGAAATATTTCAGGGTGCTGAGCACCGGGTTGGGTGCTGTCTGCCCGAGTCCGCAGAGCGACATTGTCTTTATGCTGCTGCTCAGGTTCTCAAGCAGATCTATGTCGCCTGGCCTGCCCTGTCCCTTTGTTATTCTTTCGAGTATCTCGAGCAGCCTTTTTGTCCCTATCCTGCATGGTACGCATTTACCGCACGACTCCTCCTGGGTGAACTTTATGAAATAATGCGCCATGTTGACCATGCAGTTGTTCTCGTCAAGCACGATCATGCCGCCGGAGCCAACTATCGAGCCGACGCGCGCAAGCGACTCGTAATCAACATTTATATCGAGCATATCTGCCGGGATGCAGCCTCCTGAAGGTCCTCCTGTCTGGACTGCTTTCAGCTTTGTTCCTCCGTCAGTTCCCCCGCCGATCTCCTCGATGATCTCGCGCAGGGTTATACCCATCGGCACCTCTATAAGACCCGGATTCTTTATCTTGCCGGTCAGGGCAAAGACCTTTGTGCCCTTTGAGCGTTCTGTTCCGTGCGAGGCATACCATTGCCATCCGCGCCTCATTATGTACGGCACATTAGCAAGGGTCTCAACATTATTTATAACTGTCGGTCTCTGCCAGAGCCCCTTGTTCACAGGGAAGGGGGGTTTCGGTCTCGGCATGCCCCTCTGCCCCTCGATAGATGCTATGAGCGCGGTCTCCTCTCCGCAGACAAAGGCCCCTGCGCCGAGCTTGATCTGGATGTCGAAATCGAACATTGTCCCGAATATGTTTTTTCCGAGGAAGAGTCTGCGGCGCGCCCTGTCTATGGCAAGCTTAAGCCGCTCGACCGCCAGAGGATATTCAGCCCTTATATAGACATATCCGTGGTGTGCACCTATTGCATAGGCTGCTATTATCATGCCCTCGATCACTGCATGAGGATTGCCTTCTATCACAGCCCTGTCCATGAATGCGCCGGGGTCTCCCTCGTCAGCATTGCAGACGATGTATTTGATGTCTCCTCTGGCCTTGCGGCCGAGCTCCCATTTGAGCCCTGTGGGGAACCCTGCGCCTCCGCGCCCTCTCAGGCCCGAGGCCTTGATTTCTCCGATGATCTCGTCAGGCAGCCATTCGGTTATGATGTCACGGGCAGTGCCGTAACCTCCTACTGCATGATAGTCATCAGGATTTTCAGGATCGATCCTGCCGCAGTCAGCGAGCACGATCTTTACCTGCTTATTGTGGAAATTGCTGTAGTCTTCTCCAACCTGCCATTCGACGACAGGCCGGTTGCCGATTATATGTTCCGAGACTATCCTGCTGACCATGTCAGGCTTGATGAACTGGTAAGTGACTTTTTTGTCATCAATCAAGACATCAACAAGGACATCCTTTGCGCAGAGACCACGGCAGCCTACTCGATGTGTTCTGCAGTTCTCCCTGATCTCCGCAGTAAGCCTTGCCGCTTCAAATTCCCTGCGGAAGGTCTCCATGACCTCAGCCCCTCCCGATGCCATGCCCCCGGTACCCATGCATACATGGACAGTGATCTTATTTGGCTGCATCTGGACTGCCTTTGATGGTCTTAAGTTCTTTTGCTATTTTGTCGGCTGCTGCTTTTCCGTGGACCTGTTTGTTCATCACGATGACAGGGGCAATGCTGCAGGCACCTACGCAGTTCACCTGCTCAAGGGTGAACTCTCCGTCGTCAGTCGTGTCCTTCTCTTCTGAAAGGTTCAGCTCCCTGCGGAGGCTGTTTATTATCTTCTCTGACCCTTTCACATGACAGGCCGTTCCGCAGCAGGCAGTGATGCGGTTCTTCCCGACAGGCTTCAGTCTGAACTGGGAGTAAAATGTTGCTACGCCATAGAACCTGCTTGGGGCAAGGTTGAGTTTTTGAGAGAAATAGTCAATTGACTCTCTGGGAATATATCCAAAGGCCTCCTGGGTATCCTGAAGCAGGGATATAATGTTCCCGTTGGCCTCGTGGTATCTTTTGATGATTTCGTCGAGCTGTTTAATCATAAGATTGGCTTATAAGCTTATTATAACTTATCATAAGCTGCAGAGATTTTCCAGATGAATTTGGTCGTTACCTTAGCTGCTGAAATTCATAGAGGAGCAGTCAGTTCATTCATGCCATCAGTTATATCGTTTCTGATTGCCTCAAGGACAGCAAGGGAGTTGACAGGGACATCTTCCAGTGCAGTCCGGATTGTCCTTGTATCCAGCTCATAGGACCTTTCGCCGACTGCATAGGAGAAGCAGAAATCACTGTCAGGATTGCCTGCTATGAGCGTTGTGAGTGAGTCGGCCATGTTCCCGAGAGGTTTCATGTCTATATGGTCTGTCCTGAAGTCAGCGGTAACGACAGTGCCTTTGCCGACCTCTGAGCTGATGCTGATGTCGCCGCCTGTCTCCCGGGCCGACTGGGCAAGGAGCGAAAGACCCATGCCTACCTTTCGGGTTGTTCTTGTTGTGCAGAACGGGTCGAGCACGCATTTCCTGAACTCTTCGGACATGCCTTTTCCATTGTCCTCAATGGTCAGGCTGAGAATCTTCTGCTTCCTGTCTTCAGTAATTCTGATATGAATGAGGGTCGCGCCTGCAGTGGCAGAATTTTCTGCTACATCGAGAATATGCAGGGATATGTCTTCCATTCAGATCAGGACCTTTCTGCCGTCCCTTCCCCTGATGGCAAGACATAGTTCTTCAAATGTCGAGTGGTTCATTAAAAGCCCGATTGAAGCTTTTCCAATATCAGAGAGATGATGGGCATCTGATGATCTTATCCATGGAATGGCGCTGTAATCACTGAACCGCTCAAGGGCCTCTTCATGGGAGATCTGAGACGATATCTCGAGCGCATCGAATTCTGTCGGCATGGGGACAAAACCGAGCTGGCCGATTATGCCGAAGCCTTCCCTGTCTATATGACTTGCTATGGCAAGCCCATGCAGGCCATGGACCATATCGACTACCCTGTTCAGCGGCAGGTCAGTTGCGCCTATGAGCAGCCTGTTGTTGAAGCCGAGCACCTCGTCTTCTTCATTTACTATCACCTGCATTCCGAATGCGTCCTCATCGTTCACGCCCGGCTGCAGATGTTCATATACTGATGACTGCATCTCGCAAGCCCTCTCGGCAGTCTCGAAAAGTGCGAGGACATGCACTTCCTCTGATGTGGTTATCTCCATGCCGGGGATCACTGTGATGCCGTATCTCTTTCCGAGATTTGCTGCTGCCTGAACATTCTCTGCAGAATTGTGGTCGCAGATAGCGACCATGTTCAGGCCGAGGGACGCCGCCTTCTCAATGATCCTGAGAGGGGACATCAGTATGTCAGCGCAGGGGGATAGACAGGTATGTATATGCAGGTCTGCCCGGAATTCTACCGGCATCTCAGCCCGAGGGCATAGAGCCTTCCGACCAGTTCGAATGTTGGCAGCGTGCTTGTCATTACAGGAATGTTCTCTGCCGAGGCCTTCTTTAAGGTTTCTGCATCAGGCCTCCTGTTGTTGACGAGGATTATGCCGGAAAGGCCCTTGAGCGCTGCAACAGCGACAATGTTCAGATGTATCTGGAGTGTTATCCAGACATTGCCTTCATAGGAGTTGCCGATCACATCGGAAAGCAGGTCGCTCACATATCCGCCTGTCACTTCACGTTTCAGATCGAGCTCGGGCGTAACTACCTCAAGCGAGAGACTGGTTATTATATCCTGCAGTGTCATTGTGCTTCGTCCTTTAGTTTAATCATGAACTCGACTGTTGTGCCTTCGCCCACGATCGAATTTACGGTCAGCCTGTCCGAGTTTTTCTTGATGTTCGGAAGACCCATTCCTGAACCGAATCCCATTGCCCGTATATAGTCAGGTGCTGTTGAATATCCTTCAGTTAATGCAAGATCAATATCCGGGATCCCTGGCCCCATATCCTGAATCGTCACCACAATTTCACTGTCAGTAATCCTGTACTTGAGCATTCCGGCAACAGCATAGATAATGGTGTTCATCTCGGCCTCAAAAGCTGCAATTGCGGTCCTGCGTATTATGTCTTTTGGAATGCCGATTCTTTCGAGCACAGCCTTAAGGCTGCTCGATGCAGCGCCTGCGTTCGTGAAGTCCTTGCCTGTCAGAAAGAATATGCCCTCTTCTATTTCTGGCAAAGCTCAGCCCCCTGCAGGGATATTATCGTGCATATGCATGGCTTCTGAGACCGTTCTCGTAGAGCCTGCCGCATGTATCGAACATCGAATATGAGGTCGAAAGAAGAGGTATATGCTTCTCCTCTGCAAGACGTATCGTCTGCATATCCGGCTTTTTGTCCTGGATGAAGACCACCATCTCTATGGCAGCCATCTCTGCTGTGCGTATGACCTGCGGGTTTGTCAGTCCGGTTATCAGAAGGGACCGTGTAACAGAAAAAGAGAGCACATCGCTCATCAGGTCGGCACAATAGGCGCTCTCCACCTTTTTCTGGGGCAGTGCATCAGAGGTGAGCAGAGATGCATCCAGTATCTTCAGTATCTGTCCAATGTTCATCCTTTTGCCGATTCAACCTTTACTGCGCAGGTGTTTGAAGTCATATCCTCAGGATAGTAAAGAAGGGTATTTACCCTGCCATGCGGGAAATGGGTTGAGGTGAATACAGAGCCTGCCGGCACCTCGTCCGTTATCTTTGCCTTCAGATATATTGTCCCTCTGCGTGAGGATACCTTGACATGTGCATTTTCGGACAGGCCGAGCCTTACAGCATCTTCCTCATTGATCTCAAGATATGGCTCTGAGACTACAAGGTCGAGGGACTTTGAGCGCGTTGACATGGAACCCGAATGCTGCAGTATGTCCCTTGCAACCAGCGCAAGAGGATATTCGGCTGAAGGGGCCTCGCCTGAAGTATGCTTCATGGAGTGAAATGCTCTCCTGATCTGAGGAGGCTGTCCCGCATGTGTTGAGCTTTTTATCTCCTGCTGGAGGCCGTCGATCTTTCTTGTGCCTATCTCCCTGCCCATTGCAAGGGACAGGTTGCGCAGGATCTGCCAGTCCGGAAGCGACTGCCCCTGCGTATCGATGATCTTCTGCAGTCTCTGTGTAATGCCCTCTGCATTGATGTATGTGCCCTCTTTTTCGGCCCATCCTGATGCAGGGAATACAACATGGGCAAGCTTTGCGGTCTCGGTCAGCGCAATGTCCTGTACGATGAGCATGTCGAGCGATTTGAGCACTGACTGGAGCTTGGAGCTGAACGGATAGGTTGACGCCGGATCCTCTCCCATTATTATCATGCCGCGCAGTGAGGACTCATAAAGCATTCCGGCAATGCCTTTTGATCCTTCATCCGGCCTCACGCCCATCCTGACGGTCCCGAGTGTATTTGCATATTCTGCAGGTATCTGCAGACTGTCGGGTTCATCCCCGAGCAGGTTCGCGAGATTTGCGGCCGCCAGGACCGTGTCCATGCCCTTTGAGTTTTCGGACATCTTCACTGTGAGCGAGATCATACGGCTCTTTGCATTTGCAAATGATTCTGCAGCTGCAGCAATATCTGCCTCAGGAATGCCGGTAATGGCAGATACCTTCTCGGCAGTGTAGTCTGCAAGGCCCTGCTCAAGCTCATTGAATCCCTGTATCGATGATGCAGCCTGTCTGTCGAAAAGACCGCGGTCAATGATCGTCTTCATTATCCCGTTTATCAGGGCTGCTGATGTGCCGGCATTCATCCTTAACTGTGATGTGCTGTGGCGGGTCAGTTTTGTGTTCCTTGAGTCGGCAACTATAAGCTTTGAGCCCTCTCTCTTGGCCTTAAGGATATTAAGGGCAAAGACAGGATGAGTAATGCTCAGGTCAGACTCTATAATGAGAATGGCCTCCTTGCCGAGCGGGTATTTCATGTTAATTGCATGATCAGCAGTGCCGAAGGCCATGTTGAGGGCCTTTCTGGCCTTTGAGTAACCGAAGGCTGCGGATGAATCAATGTTTGCCGAGCCTATGGTGTTGCTCATGAACTTTTTCAGCATGTAGTTGTCTTCATTCGTGCATCTCTGAGAACCTATCGCCCCCACAGCATCCCCGCCATTTTCAGAGATGATCTTTGCAAGGCCGTCAGCTGCATATTTAAGCGCTGCATCCCATGATGCGGGAACAAGCTCGCCGTCCTTCCTCACAAGAGGGGTCTTGAGCCTGTTCTCACTGTATATGTAATCTGTTCCGAATCTGCCGCGGCCGCAGAGATTGCCTTCGCTTCTTCCATTGTCCTCTTTTGCGCGAGATCTCAGGATCTTCCCTTCCCTTGTGCCTATGGTCAGGGTGCAGCCGCATCCGCAGAACGGGCATATGGTGTCCTTCTCTTCAAGGAACCATGCCCTTGCCTGGAACTTCATCGGCTTGCTGAGGAGCGCGCCGGTAGGGCATATGTCCACACACTGGCCGCAGTAGTCGCATTCAAGTATCTCCCCGAATGCAGGCTGTACAACGGTCGGGAATCCTCTGCCTATCAGACCGAGGGCGCCCCTGCCCTGGTGCTCTGAGCATATCCTTACACACTTTCCGCAGAGTATGCAGCGGTTTGCAGTCAGCTCGATAAGCGGGCCTCTGACATCAGGGGGCATCTGCTTTCTGTGCCTTATGAACCTTCCTTCAGGTTTTCCGAATTCGTATGCTATGTCCTGCAGGTCGCACTCTCCTGCCTTGTCGCATATGGGGCAGTCGAGGGGATGGTGGACGAGCATAAGCTCCAGCACGGTCTGCCTTACCTTCCTGAGCTTTGGTGTGTCTGTCCTTATGATCATGCCCGGCGCGACCGGAGTTGAGCAGGATGCGAGGAGCCTCGGATTTCCTTCCTGTTCGACCACGCATATCCTGCATCCGCCATAAGGCCTGAGCCTATTGTCATAGCACATGTTAGGTATCTCGATGCCTACCGTCTTTGCGGCAGTGAGTATTGTTGAGCCTTCTTCTGCTGAAACCTTTTTATCGTCAATTATAAGTTCGATCATATTATTTCTCCTCCTTCGCCCCGACGGCGTTCTTTTCGAGGAACTCTTGCGGATCTCCTTCGAACCCTGCAGGGAGGATCATTATGGATTTGAATTTGCAGGTGTCGTAGCATGTCCTGCAGTGGACGCATAATTCCTGAATGATCTTGTGAGGCACCTTCTTTTCTCCGACAATCGCCTTTGCAGGGCATGCCCTCAGGCAGGCGCCGCAGGCCTTGCATAGCTTTTCGTCTATCTGGAAGGTCACGAGGTTCCTGCATACGCCGGCCCTGCACCATTTCTGGTGTATATGCTCCTCATATTCATTCTTGAAGTAGCGGATCGTCGAAAGGACAGGGTTTGGCGCAGTCTGTCCCAGGCCGCAGAGGGATGTAGTGATAATGTCCCTGCTGAGGTCCTGAAGCGTCTCTATGTCCCCTTCCTTGCCCTTTCCTTCAGAAATGTCGGTCAGCATGTCGAGAAGGATCTTTGTTCCTACCCTGCATGGAGTGCATTTACCGCATGACTCGTCTGCAGTGAACTCGAGGAAGAACTTGGCAGTGCCGACCATGCAGGTGTTGTCGTCCATGACGACCATGCCGCCTGAGCCGACGATCGCGCCTGTTGCGACTATGTCCTCATATGTGACAGGTATGTCAAGCAGGTGTTCAGGTATGCATCCGCCGGAGGGGCCTCCAAGCTGGACCGACTTGAACTTCTTGCCTTTTCTTATCCCCCCCCCGATATCGTATATGATGGTCCTGAGAGGTATGCCCATAGGCACCTCTACAAGACCGACATTGTTCACAGCTCCTGTAAGTGCAAAGACCTTTGTGCCTGTGGATTTCTCGGTGCCGAGACTGCGGTACCATTCTGCGCCGTTCAGAATTACGGGAGCAATCTGTGCAAGCGTCTCGACATTGTTCAGCACTGAAGGCTTGTCCCACAGTCCTTTAACAGCCGGGAAGGGCGGCCTCGGTCTCGGCATTCCGCGCTTGCCTTCGAGAGACCTCATCAGCGCTGTCTCTTCACCGCATACGAATGCCCCTGCGCCAAGATAGATATCAAGTTCAAAATCAAATCCTGTCCCGAGGATGTCCTTGCCAAGGAGTCCTGCCTCGGTCGCCTGGTCTATAGCCATCCTGAGGCGTTTGACAGCAAGAGGATACTCTGCCCTGACATAAATATAGCCGTAATGAGCGCCTATTGCCTTTGCGCCTATTATCATGCCTTCTATGACAGAATGAGGGTCTGCCTCCATTACGGACCTGTCCATGAATGCGCCGGGGTCCCCTTCATCTCCGTTGCAGAGCATGTACTTGACCTCAGAAGGGACCCTTGATGCGAACTCCCATTTCAGCCCTGTTGAGAAGCCTGCTCCGCCTCTTCCCCTCAGGCCTGAATCCTTTACTGTCTGTATGATATCCGCAGGGGTCATTTCGGTGAGGGCCTTTGCCGCTGCCTGATATCCGTCCCTCGCAATATATTCCTCTATCTTCTCCGGATCGATGAGGCCCTTGTTCCTGAGCACTCTGAGCACCTGATGCTTGAAGAACGGTATCTCCTTCATCGCAGGAATTGCTGCCTTCTTCTCGGGTTCCCTGAACATCAGCTTCTGGTAGGGCCTGCCCTTGAGGAAGTGCTCCTCTACAAGATTCGGTATCTCCTCTACAGTAAGTCTTTGGTAGAATATCTCCTCAGGATAGACCGACATTACAGGACCTTCAGCGCAATAGCCGTTGCAGCCTGTCAATACGATCTTTATCTCGTCCGAGAGGCCTCTTTTCCTGAGCTCCTCATCAAGCGCTGTCTTGATCTTTGCAGTTCCGCTTGCAACACAGCCTGTGCCGGAACATAACATCAGATGCGAGCGAACCTTTTCCATCTCTATATATCCTCCTGATCCTTGTTTGCCCTTTTTATGATCTGTTTCAGTAAGTGCTCTCGCAGCCGCTCACAAGCGCATATTTCTCGACAGGCTTTCCGCCGATGACATGCTCTCTGAAGATCTCCCTGATCTTTTCGTCGGTGAGATCGCTGTACCTCACCGGCGGCTGGTTTGCGAGCTCTACGGTCGCAAGAGGCTCTTTTGCGCAGAGGCCTGCGCAGCCTGATGTGCTTACAATTATGTCTGACCTGTTTGCCTTTGATATCTCGTCCATAACCGCGGTCATGATATTCCTTGCTCCTGCAGCAATGCCGCAGGTCCCCATATGGACGATTATCTTCACTGTATATCCGCCTTCTCTCAGGGCGAATTCAGCTTTATGTTTATCCTTGATCTTCTGAAGATCTGCTACTGTCAGTCTCGGCATATCAAACCTCCTGTCCGGCCGATGCCGCGGCCTCTTCTGCTGTTGTATGCGCACCGGACGGTCCGCCATACTGACCTATTATTGTCAGCGCCTTTGCCGGGGTCAGCGCGCCGTAAGTCTCCTGGTCGATCATCATGACAGGGGCAAGCCCGCATGCGCCGAGGCACCTGACGCCCTCTATCGAGAATTTCTTGTCCTCTGTGGTCTCTCCAATGTCTATTTTTAGGCTCTCCTTTATCTTGTGCACAACCCCCTCTATGCCCTTGACATAGCATGCTGTGCCAAGGCATACCCTGATGTTATGGTCTCCTCTCGGCTTCATTGTGAAGAAGGAGTAGAACGAGACAACGCTGTGAACTTCTGCGACCGGTATGTTAAGGCCTTTTGCGATCCTTTTCTGTACAAAAGAAGGAAGATATCCGACAATCTCCTGGGCCCTCTGCAGCACAGGTATCAGACAGCCCGGCCTGTTCCTGTACTCCTTTATGACCCTGTCGAGTTCTGCTGCCATTGCAGGCGGGAACTCCTCCTGTGTGTCTTCCGTTTCTATCTTCCTGCCCTGTGCCCATTCCACGGCCCGTTTTGTTACATCGAGCAGCACTGAAGGGGTGAAGGGCTTCGGCACATAGTCGATTATCCCGAGCTCTATTGCCTCTTTCATTGTCTCCTGCGAAGGGTAGCCGGTGATTATGACTATGCCTGTCTCAGGTCTTGATTTCTTGATCCAGCGTATAAGGGTTATGCCGTCCACTTCGGGCATCTTAAGGTCTGTGAAGACCAGGTCGTATTTCCCCTGCTCCATCTTTAGGATGGCCTCGCGTCCGCCCTGGGCGCCCTCTATCTGAAACCCCTCGCTCCTGAGCACGCGCTCTGCGCTTCTGATGACAACAAGTTCATCATCAACAACAAGTATCCTGGGTTCCGCAGACATATATCCTCCTGAAAGGTCTTTGTGTTAGATATTGATCGGTTCGATCCGAACGAGCCATAACAGCCAGCCCTCGCTGAGGTTGTCTCTTAGCAGGGCCGCCATGGCGGTATTTGCATGATGGTTGATCTCGACTACGCGTCCTGTCATTGGTGCGACAAGTTCTTCCGAGTTCCCGCTTCCGGAATAGACCGAACCGAAACCCTCGCCTGCCATTATCGTCTTGAGGTTCGGTTTGAGCTCTACGGACGCGAGCTGTCCGCTCAGCAGCCAGTATCTGGCATCACAGCCCACTTCCCATACATTGTTCTTGAGCGGTCTTGCCCAGGTGCCCTCCTTGTAGAAGATGACAGGGTTCTGTGTATCGCGGAGGCTTACGATATCATTTCTGAACTCGTCTATGAATGCCTTTCTCAGGATCCAGCCGCGGTTATCAAAGACCTTGCGCGCAACATTGAGCATGAAGTCCGGGGTGAAAGGCTTCTCTATGAACTCAAAAGCCCCGAGCCTGACAGACTCTTTTGCCTCTTCTACAGTTGGATACCCTGTAATTATCACGACATCGAGCTTCGGCTGTACCTTTTTTGTCTCGCGCAGTACAGATATCCCGTTCATGTCAGGCAGTCTCACATCAGATATGAGAAGATCGTACTCCTCGTTCGAGACCCTCTTTATCGCGTCCTCACCCTTGTCAACAGTGACTATATTGAATCCTTCAGCCCCGAGGATCCTTTTACAGCTCAGCGTGACGACAGGATCGTCATCGAGCACCAGAATCTTCCCCTTATTTTCCATGACAGGCCTCCTTATATTGCTGCAAAACTTTCATCACGATGATCTATGAATTCCTTGTCCTGAATACGCCCGAGACCGTTGCAATCAGGCTGTCAGGAGTGAAAGGCTTCTCTATATAGTCTGCTGCACCGAGTTTTATCGCCTTTACGGCTGTCTCCACAGTCTGGTATCCGGTCACTATAACAACATCTGTTTTTGGCCACCTGTTCTTTATGTTCGACAGAACCTCTATCCCGTCCATATTAGGCATTTTAAGGTCAGTGAGAACGAGGTCGAACTCCTCCTGCTCGAGCTGTTTCATGCCCTCGGAGCCATCCTTTACTGTTTTTATCTCGTAGCCCTCAGGTGCAAGCGCGCGGCTGATGCTTATGCGAACTATGTCTTCATCATCTATTACGAGTATCTTTCCCCTGCTCATGCATTCTCCTTTATAGCCGGAAGCCTGATGAAGAAGCTTGTCCCTTCGCCGACCTTGGTCTTTATCGTTATCTTTCCGCCGTGCTCCTGTATGATGCCATGGCTGACGGCAAGACCGAGGCCTGTGCCCTTGCCAACGGGTTTTGTGGTGTAGAACGGTTCGAATATCTTTTCGAGATCTTCATCCTTTATGCCATAACCTGTGTCGGAGAACTCGACCTCGATAGAGTTGCTTTCGGCGATGTTCTTTGAGGTTATCGTAATGCTGCCCTTGCCCTCGCATGCGTCTGCAGCGTTTACTATCAGGTTCAGGAATACCTGCTGCAGCTGGGCAGAATCCGCCCTGACCTTCCAGAGGTTCTGGGCCAGGTTAAGGTTCAGTTTGATATTGAAGAAGTCCGCCTTGTTTCTGACAATGTTGAGCGAACTGTTTATCACATCGTTGATGTTCGTAGCTGCCTTGTCAGCAGCTGATGCGCGTGCGAACCCGAGAAGGCCCTTGATAATGTTAGAACACCTGTTTGCCTGGTCGATTATGACCTCTATATCCTCATATTCCTCAGACCCCTGCGGGAACTTCTTGAGAAGCAGATGGCCGAATGTGACAATGCCGGTCAGTGGGCTGTTGATCTCATGTGCAACGCCGGCTGCCATTCTGCCGAGGGATGCGAGCTTTTCGGAATGTATCAGCTGCTGCTGTGCACGGTGGATCGCCTCGGTCTTTTCCTGGACCTTCTTTTCGAGAGTGTTTCCCCAATCCATCAGCTCGTTCTTTGCCTTCCTGAGCTCATCGTTCATCGAGTTGAACGAATCTGCAAGCTCTCCGATCTCGTCCTTTCTGTTTATCTGGATCTTGTGGTCGAGATCTCCGGTGGCTACCTTCTTCATGCCGTATGAAAGAAGCGCAAGGGGTGTAGAGACAAGATTCCAAATTATCACACAGAGCACCCCGGAGAGCACTATCGAGAATGCGAGCACATATACTGTTATGGCGATGCCCTGCTGCTTGATGCTGTGGTCAAGAAGTTCAAGAGACAGGTCTGCCTCGATCATGCCGAGTATCCGCTTTTCCTTCGGATGGAAATGGCATGATGCGTTATAGCAGGGGGGTTCATTGTATATGGGCTGAATGATGTTAAGCGTACGGTACTGGTCTCCTTTTGATATCAGCCAGCTTGGGGTGTCATTTGGCTCCCCGCTGCCTGTATGGCATCTGGCACAGGATGGAGATTTCTTGTCGAGCATTATGCCGACCTCTTTCTTGTCAGATGCATAGGCAACTTTCCCGGTGCAGTTGTATATGCGGACATTCCGGACGCCTTCTGCAACTCCAACAGCCTCTACTGTCTGCTGGATAAGGATGCCCTGTGTTGTGAGCATGCCGTAGCGTGTGCTGTTCTTGATGTAGTCCACAAAGGAGTAGCCGTATTTGACAGAGCTCTGGAGCAGTTCCTTCTCCTGGTTTTTGAAGAGGAAGATCCAGAAGACCATGCTGCCGGCGATCATGAGGGTCCCGATCGTGAGTATTAGCTTCCCGGTAAGTGAGTGAAAAGACTTTTTCACCAGCATCGCTAAAAAATGTAAATCATTTACAACAATTAAAGCAAGAAAAAAGCTAAAGTTGCAGTTTGATTTTTTTGCTTGACATATCTGTTTACTTGTCCTATAAAATTAACCGTCATGCCCGAAACTTTTATGCCGTCAGAGTATCTGCCAGTACTGATCTTCCTGATGGTCGCAACGGCCTTTGGAATAGGTGCTCTGCTCTTCGGCGAGCTTGTCAGACCTAAAAGGTCCTATTCTGAAAAGCTTATGCCCTATGAGTCAGGCAACCTTCCTGAAGGCGAACCCCGTCAGAGATTTTCAATCAAGTTCTATATAATAGCCATGCTTTTTGTTGTGTTCGATGTTGAAGCGGTCTTTCTATACCCCTGGGCAGTGGTCTTTGACAAGATAGGTCTTTATGCCTTTGTGGAGATGATCATCTTCATCATAATTCTGCTTGCCGGATACATATATGCATGGAGAAAGGAGGCCTTTGTATGGGACTGATAACCACCCTCAGCACCCCTTCCCAGCAGCTCGTAGAGGTTGAAGACGGCGTTAAGGCGCTTGCGCCCAATGTCATAATCACATCTCTTGACAAGCTGATCAACTGGGGCAGGAGTTCGTCGCTCTGGCCAATGACGTTCGGACTTGCCTGATGTGCCATCGAGATGATGGCCGTGTATGCCAGTCACAACGATCTTGACAGAATGGGAATAATCCCGAGAGGCTCTCCGAGACAGTCGGATTTCATGTTTGTTGCGGGCACCGTGACGAAGAAGATGTCCGAGGTAGTGAGGCGCGTCTATGACCAGATGCCCGAACCGCGGTATGTCATATCAGTAGGCAGCTGCGCAAACAGCGGAGGCATATTCAATACCTACAGCACCGTGCAGGGCTGTGATTCTTTCCTGCCGGTCGATGTATATATCCCGGGCTGTCCTCCGAGGCCTGAGGCCTTTATTGACGGGATCATAAAGCTCCAGGAAAAGATAAAGCATGAGCAGTTCAGGTGGAGCCGCTGGAGGTAAGACCGTAACGGGTTAAAGGTAATGGGTGATGGGTTGGAACAGACTGAATCCGGTTGCCTATTTCATTAAAAATATAGCGAATAAACTATGGAGCCAATACAGATAGCTGAAAAAATAAAGGAGCAGTTCCCCGAAGAGGTCCTTGATGTAAGGGAGTTCAGGGGGCAGGTCTCCGTTACCCTCAGAAAGGGCCGCATAAGGGAGATTTGCAGATACCTTCATGATGATCCTGAGCTTTATTTCGACTATCTTGTCGATCTCTGCGGGGTCGATTATCTCGGCAAAAAAGACAACCGTTTCGAAGTTGTTTACCATCTGTTTTCAATAAAACACAGGCATGCGCTCAGGATAAAGGCCGAGGTCCCTGAAGAGGATGCAAGGATAGACTCTGTTGTGCCTGTCTGGATAGGAGTCAACTGGCATGAACGCGAATGTTATGACATGTTCGGGATCGTGTTTAACGGTCATCCTGATCCAAGAAGGGTGCTTCTGCCCGAGGATTGGGAAGGATATCCGCTCAGAAAGGACTATCCGGTAAAGGGACCTGAGGAAGAGTGGAAGGGATTTGAAGAGGTACTTGAAAGGTCCAGGAAATTCAGGCCATTTGACTGGCAGGGATAAAAAAAACTGGCGAAGAGACAATGGAAGATATAGAAAAACCGTTTGAGACAAAAGAACTGACAATAAGCATGGGGCCGCAGCATCCTGCGACGCATGGCGTTCTGAAGCTTCAGCTTCAGCTGAACGGAGAAAATGTCGTAAAGTGCACCCCTTATGTCGGATATCTGCACAGGGGCATAGAAAAGCTCGGCGAGAACAGGACATATTTCGCTGCTCTTCCGCTTACTGACAGGCTCGACTACATATCCTCAATGAACAACAACATCGGCTATGTGAACGCCGTAGAACGGCTCTTCGGAATAGACGCCCCGCCAAGGGCCAAATTCATCAGAACCATACTTGCCGAGATGGGAAGACTTTCGAGCCATATCATCTGGCTCGGCACGCATGTTCTTGACATCGGAGCAACAACTCCATTTCTTCTCGCAATGGCTGCCCGCGAAGAGATATTGGACCTTTTCGAGATGATATGCGGCGCAAGGCTGACGGTCAGTTATCCAAGGGTCGGCGGCATTAGGAATGACATAACGCAGGAATTCCTTGACAAGGCCTATGAATTTGCAATGGGTTTTGACTCCAGAATGGATGATTATGAGACGCTTGTGACCGAGAACAGGATATGGAAGGAAAGAACAGTTGATATAGGCATCATCTCTGCTGAAGAGGCTGTCAACTGGGGGCTTACCGGCGGTACGCTCCGCGGTTCAGGGGTTGATTATGATGTGAGAAAATATGCCCCTTATGACGCATATGACAAGGTCGAGTTCGATATTCCGGTCGGGAAAAAAGGCGACTGCTATGACCGTTACCTGGTCCGTGTCGGCGAGATGCGCCAGGCAAACAGGATTCTCAAACAGTGCATAGAGAACCTTCCGGAAGGCCCGGTCATGGCTGATGCTCCCAAGTTCACCCTTCCTCCAAAGGACATGGTGCTGAAGGACATGGAGCATCTTATCCATCAGTTCATACTTATCACAAAAGGGCCGACAGTCCCTGAAGGTGAAATATACATCGGCTCTGAGGTACCAAAGGGCGAGCTCGGGTTCTATTTTGTGAGCGACGGGACCGGCAAACCATACAGGATGAGGGTGCGCTCCCCGTCCTTTATCCATGCATCTGCCCTGACAAGGCTCTGTGAGGGCGGGCTGATTGCGGATGTTATAGCGAATATCGGCACTATTGATATAGTGCTTGGTGAATGCGACAGATAGATTTCCTGAAAAGAGGTTGAGAACAGAGAAGCCTGATGTTTAGTGAAACTGCAATAAATGAGATACAGGAGATAAGGGCAAAATACCCGAACAGCAGGGCAGCGCTCCTTCCTGCGCTTTATGTTGCGCAGAGGGAGTTCGGATGGCTCTCTCCTGAGGCCTATGAGACCGTTGCAGATATCCTCGGAGTTCCGAAGGCAACAGTGCGCGGCGTTGCGACCTTCTATGCAATGTATAAGGTCAAGCCGATGGGCAGGAACCTCATACAGCTGTGTACGAATGTCGCCTGCATGATACTCGGGGCCGAGAAGCTGGTTGATTTTCTCAAGAACAGGTATGGGGTAGAGCCGGGCGGCATATCTCCTGACGGAAGGTTCTCGCTCGTGATAATGGAATGCATAGGCGCATGCGGGACTGCGCCGGCAATGCTTGTGAATGACGACTTTCATGAGAATCTCACAGAGGAAAATCTTGCCGCTATTCTGGAGAAGTACAAATAGCATGGAAAAGATCCTCCTGAAGAACATAGAAAATCCGAACTCTGCGGATATTAACGAATACAGGAAGGCCGGGGGATACGCGAGCCTCGAAAAGGCGCTCGGCATGGAACCCCAGCAGATAATAGAAGAGGTGAAGAAGGCAGGCCTCAGGGGCCGTGGCGGCGCAGGCTTCCCTGTTGCGATGAAATGGACATTTGCATCAGGCGATCCCAAGTTCCCGAAATATCTTCTCTGCAATGCTGATGAGGGAGAGCCTGGCACATTCAAGGACAGGCCCATACTCGAAAAGAACCCCCATCTTCTTATCGAGGGGATGGTCATCTCAGGTCACGCGCTTAAAGCTGAATACGGATATATATACCTGCGCGGAGAATACCCTGAAGCAAAGCATATCCTTAACAAGGCCATAAAACAGGCATATGATGCAAACCTGCTGGGCGACAATATACTCGGAAAGGGCATAAAATTCGAACTCGCAGTGCATCAGGGTGCGGGAGCATACATATGCGGTGAAGAGACCGCCCTGATAGAATCTCTTGAGGGCGATAAGGGCCAGCCGAGGATCAAGCCGCCCTTCCCTGTAAATGTCGGAGTATTTTCGAAACCCACGATAGTAAACAATGTTGAGACCCTCTCAAACCTGCCGTATATCATCGAGGCAGGCGGCGAGGCATATGCAAAGATAGGCACCCCTGACTGCCCCGGCCCGAAGATATTCTGCATAAGCGGACATGTCGAAAAGCCCGGAGTCTATGAACTGCCTATGGGCACAATGCTCTGCGACATAATCTTCAAGCACTGCGGCGGAATTAAGGGCAGCAAAAAGCTCAAGGCTGTGATCCCGGGAGGGATATCTACACCTGTGCTTCCGGCTGACAAACTGGAATGCTCAATGGATTTCGTGAATATGCCGAAGCATGGAAGCATGCTCGGTTCCGGCGCTGTCATTGTAATGGACGAGACGGTCTGCATGGTGAAGGTATGCCACAGGGCGCTGAAGTTCTTCGAGCATGAATCGTGCGGCAAATGCACCCCCTGCCGCGAAGGCACAGGATGGCTCAGGGCGATACTTGAGCGCATTGAGAACGGAAAGGGCACAGATGGAGATATCGACCTCATGCTCGCTGTTGCGGGGAACATGATCGGCAAGACCTTCTGCCCGCTTGGCGATGGCGCAGCTTCTGTTGTGCAGAATTTTATAAAGCATTTCAGGCCTGAATTCGAGGACCACATAAGGGAAAAGAAATGCACGGTGACAGGCTGACGATATGATAACTTTAACCATAAACGGCAAAGAGGTAAAACTCGAGAAATCTGTGACTGTCCTTGAAGCGGCAAGGTCTGCCGGCATCAAGATCCCTACCCTCTGCTACCATGAACAGCTCGAAAAGTACGGAGGCTGCCGCCTCTGTCTCGTAGAGGTGGAGAAGATGCCGAGGCTCCAGACTGCATGCACGCTCATGGCTGCTGACGGCATGGTGGTCAGGACAGAGACCGAACAGATCGCAGAAGTGCGCAGGGGCATACTCGAGTTCCTTCTCATAAACCATCCTCTCGACTGTCCGTATTGCGACAAGGCCGGGGAATGCGACCTTCAGGACCTGGTGGAAAAGTACGGCCCTGCCAAAGGCCGGTTCAGGGAGAAGAAGAGAAGGGTGCCGGAAAGCCTTGAAGACCCTGTAATTGTCCGCAACATGGAACGTTGCATAATGTGCACCAGATGCGTAAGGATGTGTGAAGGCCGGCAGGGCGCATCCGCAATAGCAGTAATCAACAGGGGCGGCCATTCACATATAGAACCCTTCTCCGGCGGGAAATTCGACTGCGAATACTGCGGCAACTGCGTTTCCGTATGTCCTGTCGGTGCGATCATGTCGAGGCTCCACAGGCACAGCTACAGGCCGTGGCAGGTCAAGGAACAGTATGAAACCGTATGTCCGTACTGCGGTGTCGGATGCACGCTTATTGCCCAGGTGCGCGATGATGTTATCAAGAGGGTGATACCGAAACTCGGCTCTGCAGTTAATAATGGCATGCTCTGCTCCAGAGGAAGGTTCGGATATGAGTTCACCGGAAGCAAAGACCGCCTTTCCTCCCCGCTCATCAGGAAGAATGGGGTGCTAACTGAGGCTACATGGGAAGAGGCAATAAGATATGTCGCAGACAAATTTACGCAGATCAAGTCCTCATATGGAAGCACTGCACTTGCCGGGATAGCCTCTCTGCGTTGCACCAATGAAGACAATTATCTGTTCCAGAAGTTCATGCGGGCCGTACTCGGAACCAACAATATAGACAGCGCTGCAAGGACTGGATTTGCAGGAGCCCAGGCATTTATAGAGAATATCTTCGGGCAGGGAGCGACTGCCAACATAATTTCGGGTTTGTCCAACGCTGACACCATTATGGTTGCAGGAGGAGATCCGACCACTGTCAACCCCATACTAGGACTCCAGATAAGGGCATGCAGCAGACGCGGGGGCAATGTCCTGTCAATTGGAAGCTACGAGGGCCTGAGGAATTTCAATCCTGTAAAACTGCTGCCTGCAAGGTTCAGCGATACAGTGCTGCTTGAAGCCATTGTGACAGCATTGAAGGCGGTCAGGGGATTGAACGGTTCTAACAGGGCACTCGAGGAGAAGATAGCTGATATAACGGTATCCTCTGCAGAGGCAGAAAAGAGGACCGGTGTTTCAGAGAAGGACCTTGATGGCTTTGTGAAGCTTCTTTCAGGTGCAGAAACATTCAGCATGGTCATAGGCAAAGATATTGTCCAGAGCAGCGGCAGCAGCTACAAACTCCTTCTGCTTTCAGCGATCAACTATCTTGCCAACGGAAGGATATATCTTCTTTCCGAAAGGGCCAATGAACAGGGTAGTATTGATATGGGCTGCCTGCCTGATATGCTTCCCGGCTGCAGGCCTGTATCAATGCCGGAATTCAGGAATAAATATGAATCTGTATGGCGTGCCGAGATCCCCGAACTCCCGGGCAGGAACATATTCGAGATCTTTGAGGCTGCTGAGAGCGGAGATATAAAGGCATTGTATGTTATGGGCGAGAACCCGGCATGCAATCTGCCTGACTCTAACAGGATCGCTTCAGTGCTCGAAAAGCTCGATTTCCTTGTTGTTCAGGATATCTTCATGACTGAGACCGCAAAACATGCCGATGTTGTCCTTCCATCCCTTGCCTGGGCAGAAAAGGACGGGACATATACCAATATGGAGCGGAGGATACAGCGGGTCAGAAAGGCTGTGCAGAGAGAGGGCATGTCCGACTGGAAGATAACTGCAGAGATCGCGAAGAACATGGGTTATGATATGTCCTACTCAAAAGCAGAAGATGTTTTCCATGAGATCGCAAGGGTATCGCCGCTTCACAGGGATCTCACCTACCAGGATATCGAAAATGGCGAAAACATATATCCGTATAAAGGCGAACCTCTAAGGCATATGCGTGAAGAGATCGCTGCGGTCAGATCTGATACCAGCGCTGAAGAGGGCAGGTTCTATCTCGGCATTGAGAGGCCCCTTTTCCATTCAGGCACGCTGAGCACCCATGCTCCGGCAATGCTGAACATATATCCCCGGCCTGTTGTCCGCCTCAGCGCAAGGCATGCCGGGACTGCTGGCATAAAGGATGGGGACATTGTCAGGGTAACTTCAGGGAGAGGGACTTTAGAACTGCCTGCGGTTATCAGCAATGACAGTGAAATGAGTTCTGCAATGATATGCAATAACTTTGACGGCAGGAACTCATTCAGGCTGGCCGGGACCGTTCTGGACCCGGTTACAAAAGCGCCCTGCCTTGACCAGACAGAAATAACGATTGAGAAGGTGAAGTCATGACCGAATTATTCTCACAGTTTCTCAATCCTCTTTTAATCCCTTTCATTGGTGCAGAGTTTGCTGCCATGGCTGTCAATATCATTGTGATACTGATAAAGGTTGCAGTCGTTGTTGCTGTTGCGCTGCTTCATGTTGCCTATGCCACTTACTGGGAGCGCAAGGTGATCGGCCATATGCAGCTGAGGCTCGGACCCCGTGAGGTCGGACCTTTCGGCCTGCTTCAGCCGTTTGCAGACGGCGTAAAGCTCTTCTTCAAGGAAGACATCATCCCTGACAATGCGGACAAGCCGATATTCTATCTTGCGCCTGTCATATTCTTTGTTGCGGCGTTGACATCCCTTTCAGTCCTGCCTTTCTTTGACGGCTTTGTTATTGCCGACATCAATGTGGGGCTCCTCTTCCTCTTTGCAATGTCATCGCTGGGCGCATATGGGATAGTGATGTCAGGCTGGTCCTCAGGGTCCAAATATGCGTTCCTCGGCGGACTGAGGTCTGCCTCACAGGTAATAAGCTATGAGATAGCAATGGGCCTCAGCCTTGTCGGTGTGATGATAATGGCTGGCTCTCTAAACCTGACCGAGATAGTCAGAGCACAGTACGAGTCAACTTTCAGTTTTTATGCCATACCCCAGGTGATGGGCTTCTTTGTCTTTTTTGTGGCAATGTTCGCCGAGACGAACAGGCTCCCGTTTGACCTTCCAGAGGCCGAGAGCGAGCTTGTTGCCGGATACTTTACTGAATACAGCGGGTTCAGGTTTGCCATGTTCTTTCTCGGCGAGTACACCGGGATGCTGATCATGTCTTCCATGGCCACCATTTGCTTTCTTGGCGGCTGGACCCTGCCGAAGTTCATAATGGATGCTCTGCCGTTCCTTTCTTCGCTGCCAGCCTTTGTCTGGGTCGCAGTATTTCTGGCAAAGGTCTATGTTTTCATGTTCCTGTTCTACTGGGTCAGGGCTACGCTTCCGAGATACAGATATGATCAGCTTATGAACATTGGCTGGAAGGTCCTTATACCTATAGCACTTGTAAATATAACAGTAACAGGGCTTGCAAAGATCTGGTTCAAGGGAATGATATGAAGTCAGATAAACTTATAAAGACAGTGTTCTTCGTTGAGATATTAAAGGGTATGGCGCTCACTTTCAAGACCCTTTTCAAGCCACCTGTAACGCGCAGATACCCGCTTGTGCCAGTACCTTCCAAGCCGGGGTTCAGGGGTCTTCATGCGCTCGCAAAGGACAATACAGGAAGGATGAAATGCGTTGGCTGCGGACTCTGCGGCGCATACTGCCCTTCACAGTGCATACATATATACACGACAGAGGGAGAGGACCACAGCAAGGTGGTCGAAAGATACGAGGTGGATGTGCTCAGATGCATATTCTGCGGTTTCTGCGTGGAGGCATGTCCGTTCGGTGCCATCACTCTTAGCGAACATTACGAATATTCAAGCTACAACAGGGATGACTTTTATATGACAAAAGAGAAACTGCTTGCCAATTGGGATAAATATTTTGAGGGCGAGAAGGGCAAACAGTACTTTAAAAAGTTCTGGCGGCCCCTGACATCAGATTTCAAGGGCGATCCGGAGCAGGCAATGTTCAGCAAAATACAGAGGAGGGGAAAATAACTGCAATGCTGCACCAACTTTTTTTCGGATACTATGCCTTTGCAATAATAGTCCTTTCGCTGCTTGTTGTTACAAGGAAGAACCCGGTGCACAGCGTGATGTGGATGCTCCTTCTCTTCTTTCATATTGCAGGCCTCTACCTTTTCCTTAATGCGGAGTTCATTGCAGCAATACAGGTCATTGTATATGCTGGCGCAATACTGGTGTTGTTCCTGTTTGTTGTGCTGCTTCTGAACCTGAGGGAAGAGATGGCGATCAAACAGTTCGTGTCATCATGGAAAGCAGGGCTCTTCATAGCAGGGCTGCTTTTTGTCGCGGTCGTGAATGCCATAGGTTCACATGTAAAAGGGCCTGCCGGGAAATATTCTGTCGAGGCGATAAGGTCCGAAACACATGTAAAGGCACTCGGCAAGCTTCTTTATACTGAATATCTTTTCCCGTTCGAGATAGCCTCGCTGATACTGCTTGTTGCAGTTATAGGAGCGGTAGTCCTTGCAAAGAGAAGGCTGAGGAGCTGATATGGTCGATCTGAACTGGTATCTGGTGCTCAGCGCAGCGGTATTCATGATAGGGGTCTTCGGCTTCCTTACAAGGCGGAATATCATAATTATGTTCATGTCCATAGAGCTTATGCTGAATGCCGTCAATATGACGCTTGTCTCCTTCAGCCATTATATGCAGGACATGCGGGGACATATTCTGGTCTTCTTTATCATAACTGTGGCGGCGGCTGAGGCTGCCATAGGGCTTGCCATAATCCTGGCTCTCTTCAGGAACAAGCAGACAGCCCATGTTGACGAAATGAACGAGATGAAGGGATAGATCATGAATACTTATGCGCTCATACCGTTTCTGCCTCTTGCTGCCTTCGTGATCAATATCCTCTTCGGCAGGAAATATCTTAGAGAGAATGCACACTGGGTATCAATAGCAGCTGTTGCAGGTTCATGGGTATTTTCGGTCATGGCCCTTCTTGATGTGCTCTCAGGCCAGAAGATAAACCAGGACCTTTACACCTGGATGCTTTCGGGCGGCTTCAAGGTCTCTATAGGTTTTCTGATAGACCAGCTGACTGTCATCATGCTCATTGTTGTAACGACCTGCAGCACGCTGATCCATATCTATTCGGTAGGCTACATGCATGGCGATGACGGCTATTACAGGTTCTTCTCATATCTGAGCCTCTTCACCTTCTCGATGCTTATGCTTGTCATGGCCAACAACTTCCTCCAGCTCTACTTCGGCTGGGAGGGTGTGGGTCTCTGCTCCTACTTCCTGATCGGCTACTATTTCAACAAGAAGTCAGCATCAGATGCCGGCAAAAAGGCATTCATAGTGAACAGGTTCGGCGACTTCGGGTTCGGTCTCGGCATTTTCATGATATTCCTGACATTCGGGAATGTCTATTATGAGCCGGTCTTCAGCCAGGTCGGGAACTTTGCCAATGCAACAGTGAACTTCCTCGGTTTTGATGTGCATCTGATGACCCTGATAGCGCTTCTGCTCTTCTGCGGCTCAA
>Ga0233425_10002705_pt1 | contig 34055 bp, 30 predicted proteins | sample Watercolumn_Towu_2_FD_181712 | JGI IMG/M metagenome (GOLD analysis project Ga0233425, IMG submission 181712) | Freshwater microbial communities from Lake Towuti, South Sulawesi, Indonesia - Watercolumn_Towuti2014_140_MG | ecosystem: Environmental > Aquatic > Freshwater > Lake | place...
GTTAAATAAAAACTAAATGTAGCTTATGTTGTAGATACCCAGGGTTAAATAAGGGAAAAACAATGCAAAAAATACAAAAAATACCGCACACGTTTCAGGAAATTATTTTTATTTTGCAGCGTTATTGGAGCGAACGCGGTTGTGTTATTTTGCAGCCACTGGATATGCAGATAGGAGCGGGGACATTTCATCCCGCTTCTTTTCTGCGCGCTATTGGTCCGGAGTCGTGGAGCTGTGCTTATGTACAGCCATGTCGTCGGCCGACGGATGGTCGTTATGGCGATAATCCCAATCGTTTGCAGCATTATTATCAGTTTCAAGTGATTTTAAAGCCTTCGCCGCTTGATATTCAGGATTTATATCTTGATTCGTTGCGCGCGTTGGGAATCGATCCTTTAACCGATGACCTTCGTTTTGTCGAAGATAATTGGGAATCGCCGACTTTGGGTGCTTGGGGTTTGGGTTGGGAAGTGTGGCAAAACGGTATGGAAATTTCGCAATTTACTTATTTCCAGCAAGTTGGTGGTATTGCATGTCAACCGATTACGGGAGAGTTAACTTACGGATTAGAAAGAATTGCTATGTATTTACAGGCGCAAGACAGCGTTTATGATTTGGTGTGGTCGCAAACCCCGCGAATTGTTACCTATGGCGATATATTTTTGCAGAATGAAGTAGAAATGTCGCGCTATAATTTTGGCTATGCCAATATTGATTTTCTTCTTGCTGAATTTAAGAACTGCGAACAGGAATGTAAGCATTTGTTGTTGGAAGCAATTCCGCTGCCGGCATATGAAATGGTCATGAAAGCATCGCATCTTTTTAATCTTTTGGATGCGCGCAAAGCCTTGTCAGTTGCCGAACGGCAAAATTATATTCTGCGTATTCGCGCGCTTGCCCATGCAGTTGCCAAAGCATATTATGAAATACGCGAAAAATTGGGTTTTCCGTTGTTACGAAGTGATTCTAGTAGCTAGTATTTTTTCTGTACAACACAGTGCTACTTATTTAAACAAGCAGGATATGGGATTATCGCTTTCCTTGAGCGCGAGCTCAATTTGTTACAATATTTTTGTACCCATTTTTAACACGGGTTCAAAATATTGAACCCCTACAATTCTTCGGCAAATTTCGCATCTGCAAACGCTAGCGGTATAGACTCGAAAAATCATTGGATAGCAGAGCAGTATATAAAATTATATAGGATAAGGGAACTTACAATATTATTTGGAAGTGCCATTTATGACCACGAAAAAATTAACTGAAATTACAGCAAAAAATATCGCATGCCAAATTCTGGTGATTCGAAACCAAAGAGTTCTTATTGATGCTAACTTAGCTAATTTATATGGCGTGACTACTAAGCGTCTTAATGAACAGGTAAAACGCAATATTGATAGGTTTCCTTCAGATTTTATGTTTCAATTAACCGCTGATGAGAAAAATGAGGTTGTCGCAAATTGCGACCACCTCGCTAATCTAAAGTTTTCTAAAACCAATCCATATGCTTTCACCGAGCATGGCGCGATAATGGCCGCGAGCGTCCTTAACTCATCGCGTGCAATTGAAATTAGTTTGTTAGTCGTACGTACGTTTGTAAAATTACGCCAAATGATGTCAACGCAAAAAGCGCTTCGTCATAAGCTAACAGAACTTGAGCGACGTTTAGACGGACATGATGAAACTTTACAAACTCTTATTAGCGCGATACGGCAATTAATGGAGCCACCTACCCCACCAAAAAAACGCCCAATAGGCTTTGCCGCTTGGCCTGAAGATGATAAAAAATAATTGCGTTGATTGCCCATGCCAACAAATAATCCTGGAAAGAGCAGTTGAAATCGTTATGAGAGCGCCTAAGATGTTGAAGATGATGATTTTCTTTTGAAAATTTTTTCGAGACAGTACTCACCCGTACGGTGAGAAAAAATTTTCAAAAAAAATCATCAGATTTAATAAATTAGGCGCTCGTAATAGATTTCAACTGCTCTTTCCAGGATAATATATCCAACTCCAAGAAAGTAACTACCAAAGCAAATATTGTTCCTATTAAACCATTATTCTTACCGATAGAAGATTCAACAAAAATGGGCATTATCACTAATGCAGCAAAAGCAAAGAAGTAACGGTCAATGTCAAGGTTAAGCATTTTTTATGCGCATGGTTCATGTTTTTCAAGGCTTTTATTTTTCGTCTTTAAATTCCACGATAAGCGGCGTGCCGAAAAGGTTGAGTTTTTCCCGAAATGAATTGATGAGATATTTACGGTAATTTGCGGGCGTGGATTTGGCGCGCGCACCGTGGATGATAATTACGGGCGGCGCATGTCCGCCGATGTGCGCGTAACGCAATTTAATAAATTTACCACGAGCCAATGGCGGAGGATTGTTAGCAGTGATTTGTTCCAGAAGTTTGTTAACTTTTGCTGTGGCGATGATTTTATACGCTGCGCGATAAGCCCGATTGATTGAAGTGAATAAATTGCCAACTCCCGTGCCGTGCAATGCCGAGATGAAATGCACTTTGATAAAATCAGCAAAAGCTAGACGCCAGGGCAATTCTTCGCGCCAGATATTACGTTTATAGTTGTCTAATCCATCCCATTTATTAACCGCGATAACCAGCGCTTTGCCGCAGTCAATGACGAAGCCAATTAATTTTAAATCTTGATCTGTGATATCTTCTGCGGCGTCTAAAATGACGACAACTACTTGAGCCTGTTCGATTGCTTGCAGGGCTTTTACTACGGAAAATTTTTCAAATTCGTCGGTGATTTTAACGCGGCGACGAATGCCGGCAGTATCGATTAATGTGTATTGATGTTGTTGGCGATCGAAATTGATGAAAATACTATCGCGCGTCGTTCCAGGGGCGTTATAAGTCAATACGCGATTCTCGCCTAAAATACGGTTGATTAGTGTTGACTTGCCGACATTGGGACGGCCAATGAAAGCAACTTTGATGCGATCAGTTTCTGCCGAAGGTTCCGCTACAGGCAGTTGCGATAACATTGCATCCGTTAATGCAGTAATGCCGAAGTTATGTTCTGCGGCGATAGGATAAACAGTAAATCCCAGTTGGTAAAAATCAGTTAGCGCTTCATCAACGTCTAAGCCGTCAACTTTATTTGCTGTAAGATAAATGGTTTTATTTAATTTTCTGAGATTCGCAGCAATTTTCTGGTCTACTGGTGTTAGCCCCGTGCGTGCGTCTGTAACAAACAAAATTGCGTTGGCTTCTTGCATTGCTAATTGCACTTGTTCATTCATCAGTAATTCAATGCCTTCTTTGGCGGTAGTAAAACCTCCTGTATCAATAACGATATATGGTTTTTCGCCAATTTTTCCTACGCCGTATTGACGGTCGCGCGTTAATCCAGGAAGTTTTCCGGTAATCGCGTTTTTGGTTTTAGTTAGGCGGTTAAATAACGTGGATTTTCCGACATTAGGACGCCCGACGATGGCAATAATTGGCAGCATAAAAATTGTTCAATTTATATCACAAAGATTAAGCGAACAGTGTGGACAATGCATGTTAGATTGTCAATAAGTCATACAAATTTGCAGATTATTATGACGTGAAAAATATAACTCACTGATTTTCAAAGGAATATTTTTTGCACGGTTCTAGACAGTTCTAAACGGTTATAATCAATGTGAGTTAAAAATCAATCCAGCTATCGCTGTGACGTAGCAGCTAAAAGAGTTGGCAAATCAAAAAGCACTTTTTGCAAAGGAAGGATCTGAATGCCGCGGAAATATTCAACTTTATTGCCCAAATAGACCAAATAACATTGCGCCACGGGATAGTCACTGCGTAATGCCTGCAAACCATTTAGGTCAGATTCGGACCATTTGTTAGAACGCTTAATTTCAAAAGCATGCATTCCATTTGGGCCATAAGCAAGAAAATCCACTTCTAAACCATCTCCAGTACGCCAATAATACAATTTATAGGCAAATTCAAAGTAATCGTTAATTGCCCGTAATTGTTGTAAAAATAGGGTTTCCAATGCTGGACCATCTATCAGTTCATCTGCATCCAATGGCCCGTGGGGACGAATAATCCGAAAAATACCTGAATCGAAAAAATAAAATTTCGGATGTGCGACCAATCTCCTTTTGGCATGTCTGGTAAAAGGAGGCAATTGATAACCAATAATCAAGTCATCTAAAATTTCAAAATAGCTTGTAACCAACTTACGTTTCACACCGCAATCGCGCGCAACCGCGGATAAATTAAGCGGAGAACCTTGGGAAAAACTGGCACTTTCTAAAAAGCGCGCAAAGTTTTCAAGGTTACGCGTTAACCCTTCTTGCTGCACTTCTTGATGCAAATAAGTTTGCACATAACTTGCAAGAACTTTTTGGGGAGTAGCTTCAGTGATCACTCCGGGCAATCCACCGTAAAGAATAGATTTTTTTAAATCAAAATCTTTGCCCAATTCCAGTGCAGTTAAAGGATGCATGTGATAGGTCAACGCTCGCCCTGCTAACAAATTAACTCCACCGCGGCGTAATTTTCTAGCGCTAGAACCAGTAAGGATAAACTTATAGCGATACTTTTCGATTAAACGGTGAACTTCATCAAGTAGTGCAGGAGCTTTTTGTACCTCATCGATAATTACCCAGTCTTTAAAATTAGCGGGGATAGCATCTTCCAATGCTTGCGGATTAGCAAAAAATTTTTTAAGCTCCAAAGCCTCGAGCAGATCAAAATACAAACCATTCGTAACTTGCGACTTTAGCCATGATGTTTTTCCAGTCCCACGAGGACCAAAAAGGAAAAAGCTTTTGTTATGGTTAAGAGGAGTTTTTAGTAATCTGGCATACATAGCGCCATTTTACACCGAAATTTGGCGTTTTCAAGAGCATTTTACAGCGTCTATTTTGCCAAACCATTGATTTTAATATAAATATTTTTTGTACGGTTCTGGGATTTACTTTATGAAGAGAATTGCAAAAAACAAGCCCAATGAAATCAATGAACTGCGAATAGTATTTTTAAATCATTTGTTGATGCCGCTTTTTTTAGTATTTAGGTAAAGCGAAGAGTAAAATGTAAAATGAAAATTTTTGCTATATTCGAAGGATAGAAGGCATGATTAAATCTCGGATCAAGCATTGGTTTTTGGACGGGGTGGGTTATGAGACACTTTCCGATCGGTTTTGATGATTTTGCTAAATTAGTTCACAAAAAAGGTGACGAATATTTTTATCATTTTGCTGATAAATCGTTACTGATAAAGGACATATTAAGTTCTACTGATGATGTAATTTTATTTGCCCGTCCACGTCGCTTTGGTAAAACGATGAATATGTCAATGTTGCAATATTTTTTTGATATCAGATACGCCGCAAGAAATAGAGATTTATTTGTTGGTTTAAAAATCGCAGAGCCTCAAGTTGGTGCTGATGGAATAGTTAGATCATATCTAATCGCTCAAGGGCAATATCCCGTAATCTTTGTAACGTTCAAAGACTGTGTTTTTAATACGTTTGCTGAGACTTACGGCAGCATTAAAAGTTTGCTCCGAGATCTTTACGGTAAGCATGATTATTTACTCGAAAGCAGTAAACTTAAATCTTCAGAAAAGGACGTTTTTCGCCAAATTTTGTCGGGAACAGCGGAGAATGAAGATTACAATAAAGCATTACAATTATTATGCCAATATTTAACTGCTCACTATGGCAGGAAAGTCATAGTTCTAATTGACGAATACGATGCACCGTTTCAAATGGCGCTGCATAAATATTATTACGATGATTTACAGCCAATGATGAGGGCTTTGGTGGGTGGGGTATTAAAAGGAAACGAGTATTTAGAAAAAGCCGTACTGACTGGAATATTGCGCATTGCTGGAGCGGGAATATTTTCGGGAGCAAATAATGTTTCTGCATATACTGTTCTGGACGAAAGGTTTTCCAAGCATTTTGGGTTTAGTGAAGAAGAAATTGAAAAAATGTTAGACGATATGGAAAGAGATGGAATAGCTGATGCAAAAAGCAAGCTGGCTCCAATTAGAGAATGGTATAATGGTTATCAATTTGGTCAAGAGGTTGTTTATAATCCATGGTCAACGATGATGTGTTTTTCACGAGGTTTCGATTTTAGTTCACATTGGGGAATAAGCGCCGATCGGCTTTTGCATGATAAGTTTTTAGAAACTACGGATGGAGTGCGGATGAACATAGGAGAATTGATGGCGCAACGGTCGGTGCAAGTGATTATATATAAAGATTTGCGTTTTGACAGTCCATTAACCGCAGAACAACATATTTGGACATTGCTGTTATCTGCAGGTTACTTAAAAGCGACTGCTACAGTTTTTGAGGGCGATACGGCAATTTGCCGCACCGCGATTCCCAACAAAGAAGTAAGTTATATCTATATCCATTTATTTCAAGCATGGATTACTCAGGTGTTGGGAGAAAGGCAAGCGCCAGAGTTAATCGAGAGTTTGTTGGCTGGAGATATTGATGAATTTGGCGAAAGTTTTAAACGCATGTATCTGGAAGCTGCCAGCATAAGAGATGTGAGCAAGCATTACATTGAAGCATTTTATCACGGAATGATTTTTGCCGTAATTGGGTTAAGCATGGGGACGCACGAGTCGAAGTATGAATTTCTGTCCAACCGGGAAAGTGGATTGGGATATTTTGATTTAATGCTAAAACCGAGAACGGTAGTACTTGATGATCCAAGATATAACACCGGAATTATTTTGGAATTAAAACGCACTATCAATCGCAGTGAATTAAAACTGCTTACAAGTCAGGGATTAGTGCAGGCAAAAAGTTTGCAATATGCAACTGAATTGCAGAGAGCTGGAATACAGAAGATAGTCGTTATTGGGATGGCATTTTGCGGTAAAGAAATAGAATATGTTTATGAAAGATTGCCGCAACCGTTTCCAACACTTACTTTGGCGCAGCTTAGCGCAGTGCATGGATATTTTGCGGGAGCTAAAGAATCAGATGTGGAAATGAAGAGCGCGATGAAGCCAACCTAAAAAGTTATGAAAGTTGCCCCATTACAACACGAAACTTATGGAAACTTATGGAGTTTAGGGCTAACCATGCAAAAAAGAAAATCAATAAAATCAAAGAGCTGCGAAAAGAAGGGGGGTAGTTATGCCGAATAATTCGAGTATTTATTCATGGTTATATGCTGGTGCATTTTTAGTCTTGTATTTGGAGGATAATTGTAGTCCATTTCTGCAGAGATTGTTTATTACCACGCTATGTGCTGCTATTCCTCCAGCCGCCGGGTGGACTTGGGGAAGATTGCGTTCTTTTTGGCCATCAAGTAATCCTCCGGGACAAAATTCGGCAACGGTATCACAAATACTTAATCAAATGTTTTTCCCTGTAGTGCCTATAGGTAATTGGTTAATAACAAGAGTAGGCGGTATGTGTTCTCAAGTGCTCGCCACACCGGAAATACTTCCAGCGCTAGATTATCAAGATACGCAATTACAGGAGTTTAGGGAAGCCGTTGCTGTGTATAAAGAAATGTTAGCGAAATCTCCATCTGAAAGAGTACGTGAAATTAATGCTTTGGTTACTACGTGTGAAGAATTGGATATTGATTTAAACGGACAAATCGATCCTGATTGGATTTGCCCAATTTTGCATCGAGTAATGGCGGATCCTGTTAAAGTACCCGACGGGCATTGTTATGAGCGAATGGTGTTGCAGAATTGGTATGAAGGTGGCGCAAGACGTGCAATTTTAAATGAAAGATTGGCATTACCCAATCCTCGTGGTATGCCTACAGAAATTGGATTACAGGTAAGAATTTCGCGGCGTTTAAGCGCGATTTTAGCAGCTCATGACGCAGAAAATGGCGCAGGACCAGCGGAGCAGTCGCATAATGTGGCGTGATGTGTTATAGAAACAGTTTTATCTCGTAGTAACAATGCAATTAGTTATGTTGTGCTCGGAGTTGGGAGTAGGGTTTACATCGTCACTTCTAGATCTCGCGCCTTCTATGCATGTGGCCATAATTCTTTGCCAAAATTATCGACAAAACAGAATATTTTGAACCCATATTTAAAATTTTCCATTTCTTCCGTATTTTATGCGGAAGTTTCCTTTTCTTTTCTGCGCTAAGATTGATCGCGAATACTTGTGTGTGTGAGAATCGGTAAAGCATAAACCCGCATATGATTTCCATTGGAGTGCGGTTTTTATATTCCCTGATCCTGATGTCTTTGCCGATTTTTACCGCACCAGTTTAATATTAGCAATAAAATCAATCGCGAATAAATAAAATGCAATGATTTCGATAGAAGTTATTGCATTTGCTGTTTTAGTAATATAAACTACAGGTAAGGTTAAATCTAATATTTGGTCTATATATGGAGAAAGGCGATTATATTCCAACGATTTTACGCTCGAAGAAAACCATTTTTACGTTTAAAGACATTGCATTACTTTGGGGCGAAGCTGGGACAAATGCCGCAAGAGTGCGAATTAACTATTACGTTAAAAATGGGAAAATCATTCATTTGCGCAGAGGTATTTATGCAAAAGATAAAAATTATAATCAATTGGAACTGGCGACCAAAATTATTACTCCTTCTTATGTGAGTTTTGAAACGGTATTGGCAGAGGAGGGGATTATTTTCCAGTATTACAACAAAATTTTTATCGCTTCATATTTGACCAGAGATATTATTTGCGATCACCAAACATATTCGTTTAGAAAAATAAAATGGTCAGCGCTTACTAATAATGCCGGTGTCGAAAACAGAAATGAATATTCCATTGCAACCAAGGAAAGAGCTTTTCTCGACACGCTTTATATTAACAAAGATTATCACTTCGATAATTTAGCGCCTTTGGATTGGGATAAAGTTTTCAGCATGTTGCCACTGTATCAAAATCAAAGGATGGGACGAAAAATAAAAGTGTTTTACGAAAATTTCAAAGCGGACAATAAATAGTTATGGCATTAAATACTGCAGTGCATAAAAATATAATGTTACAAATTTTGAAGGATATTTATTCTGACACTACTATTTCTCCTTTTTTAGGATTTAAAGGCGGTACTGCAGCGTATATTTTTTATGACCTAAATCGTTTTTCTACCGATCTTGATTTTGATCTTCTAAATGAAGAAAAAGAGGAATACATTTTTACAAGAATCACGCAAATCGTTGGCGGTTATGGGAAAATAAAAGATATTCGCAAAAAGAGATTCGGTTTGTTTTTTCTGCTTTCTTATCAGGAGAAAGCACACAATATTAAGCTGGAAATCAATCACAGATCTTTTGGATCGCATTATGAGGTTAAAACTTATCTTGGCATTTCCATGTTGGTAATGACACGCGAGGATATGTTTGCAAATAAACTGGTGGCAATGAGCGAAAGGTTAGGTAAAACTAATCGTGATATTTATGATGTTTGGTTCTTTCTAAAAAGTAATTGGCCGATTAATAAAAATATCGTGGAAAAAAGAGTCAGCATGCCCTTTAATGATTTTCTACAAAAATGCGTCACTGATTTAGGGAAAATAAGCGACCGTAAAATTCTAAACGGTGTTGGCGAGCTGCTTAATGCCAAACAAAAAGATTGGGTTAGAGTAAAGCTGCGTACCGATACTATATTTTTGCTTAAATTAATGATTAAAAATATATAAGTCACATTACTATTGTTCGTAAATGCAACTAAAAGAAAATAAATGAACAAAAAATTATAATGTACCCCAATTTTTAGACAGGTAGTTAAGGGGAGCTGCTATAACCGATAGCGATAGATTATCAAGATACGCATTGGTCGCCAATTGCCTGGCTGCGATTGATCATAATTCTTTACAAAAATCATCGACAAAACAGAATAAAACAATTAAATTCTTTCTGTATCGCCACGTACCTGAAGATGAGAAATATCTATGCGTAAACTAGCCAGCATTCAAGTAATTGAAAATATTGCGCCGATTCCTGAGGCCGACGTAATTCGTGTCGCCAGTGTGTTGGGGTGGAAAGTTGTTGTTAAAGAAGGTCAATTCAAAATTGGCGATCGTTGTGTTTTTGTCGAAATTGATTCGGTCTTTCCTCCTCAACCAGAATTTGCTGAATTTTTAAAACGCGGCAACCGCTTAAAAACCATCCGTCTGCGCGGTCAAGTGTCGCAAGGTGTGTGTTTGCCATTGAGTATTTTGCCTCCTGGTAATTATAGCGTTGGAGATGATGTAACCGCAATTTTAGGCATTACCAAATACGAACCGCCAATTCCCGCTTGTTTGGCGGGTGAAGTTAAAGGGGAGTTCCCTGCATTTATCCCCAAAACCGACGAGCCGCGTGTCCAGGTAGCGCAAGATTTGTTAAATAAATATTGTGGACAAAAATTTTATTGTACGGAAAAACTCGATGGCGCTAGCGTTACTTATTACTGCAAAGACGGGCAATTCGGCGTATGTTCGCGCAATTTGGAAATGAGATATACTGAAAATAATACGTTGTGGAAATTAGCGCATTATTACGCAATCGAAACCAAGCTCAAGAGATTGAAGTTCAACGCGGCAATTCAAGGCGAGTGTATCGGTGAAGGCGTGCAAAAAAATATCTATAAATTGCGCGGCCAGAAATTTTATATTTTTAATTTATTTCATATTGACGAATACCGTTACCTAAATCTCACTGAAATGCAAGAGGCGTTGCTTGCGATGAATCATAATGCGGTTGTACCGCTGGAACTTGTGCCATTAATCAGCGTGATTGAATTGTCGGCTAACATTGATGAACTCGTGCAGCTCTCAAGTGGAGTAAGCGAGCTTAATAAAGAAGCCTTGCGTGAAGGCTTGGTTTTTCGTTGCTATGAAAAAGAAATCTGGGATCCAGATTTGGGGCGAGTTTCTTTTAAGGCGATTAATCCAGAATATTTGCTTAAATACGGCGAATAAACTTTGCGCCCGTAGACACAATACAGGTATTTCGATTGATTTTATTGATAATTTTATTTGCATGGTCAAGCGCAAAATAGGATAAAATAGCCATGAGCGCCAACAAGAGCGCTTAGGATTATTGAATTAAACAATAAAAGTGAAATTTTATATGCCAGATACCCACGAATCTTCTTCTAAGCTTAAAATAATCTTGCCACTTGGCATGGTGATTTTTATTGATACATTTGCCATGACGCTTGTTTATCCGTTGTTTGCTCCGTTGTTTTCTTTGGATATGGCGCACGGAGGAATTATTGCGTGGGATATTGCGGTGCATGTGAAGGATATATTATACGGATTAACTATGGCGGTTTATCCTCTGTTTATGTTTTTTACCGCGCCATTATTGGGCGATTTTTCCGATCAGATTGGACGTAAGAAAGTTTTACTTTTTTGTTTATTAGGCGCAGGGTTCGCTGCGTGTTTATCTGGTGTTGCAGTTATCATTCAGAGTTTTTGGTTATTTTTTATTTCGCGCATGATTGCAGGTGGTGTGGCAGGAAGTTTGCCGGTAGCGCAAGCGGCGATTACGGATATCAGCGATGAACGTAACAAAACAGTAAATATTGGTTTAATTAGTTTTGCTTATACTTTTGGAGTGGTTTTTGGCCCAATTGTTGGCGGCCTTTTATCTAATAAAGACATTATCTCGTGGTTTAGTTTTGATACCCCATTTTTTGTTACAACGCTTTTAGCAATTAGCAATGCACTGATATTAATTTTTACTTTTAAAGAAACATTGGCAAAGGTAAGCAAAATTAATTGGGAGCATATCCATTTTTTAAAGCCATTGATTATGTTTGCACAAGCATTGCGTGCGAGCAGTCTACGCAACGTTATTTTAGTATGCTTTTTTTATATGGTGGCGTGGAGTATGTATTTGCCGTTTATCGCATTACATCTGTTCCAAAAATATCAATTTACGCCCAATCAAATTGGTTATTTCGTCGGATGGGTAGGTTTGATTTTAAGCGTTACTATGCTTTTCATTATTCGTATATTGGTGCGATATTTTTCAACGTTGCAAATATTGTATGGAGGAATTGTTTTGTCTATTGCGGGAATTGTTATCAGCATGATTCCTGAGGCACTCTTGCAATGGATTGGCGCGATCCCAATAGCTTGTGGAATGGGATTAGCATATGCCACAATAATTACATTTTGTTCGGATGTAGTTGCAAAAAATTTGCAGGGTTGGATTATGGGTGTGTCAACCTCGGCAATGGCAGCGGCGGCGGGTATTGGTGGATTATTGGTGGGGGTTGTTTCGGCAAATAGCACCATCGCATTTATGTCAATTATTTTAATCTGGGCAATAAGTTTTGGATTTGCGATGCGTATTAAAGGTTAATTAGTGGGTATATGCGCATTGTTAGGGAGGCTAAATTGGTTCGATGGAATGATTGATTAAAAAATTTATGTAAACAGTAAATTATTTTTCCACAAAATTTAGATTTCAAAGTGTGAATGACTTACTGCAAAATTTTGTATAACAAAAAATATCTTAAGGTTGTATTATTATTTGCTAAATGGAAAAAAATGTATTACACTTCTCAACGCTGTGTTAATTTTTTTATTTTTAACTTTTTATAGGAGATTGAAATGGCCAAACGTAAATGTGCAAGCAAATGCAAAAGGGCTAAGACAAAAAAAGCCAAAGCGAAACGCAAGACTAAAAAATCTAGAAGATAATTTCGAATAGTTTTTTGGTGATATGGTTTTAAAAAAAAGGCAGCATTTTTCAATGCTGCCTTTTTATTTTGTCCAGGTTTTTGCTGAAAAATACAAAAATCTAAAAGATAAAAAAAGGGCTCGATCTACGGGCCCTTTTATATGACTAATCAAAAATTAAGCATCTATAGTTTGTGTTTCCAAAGCTTTTGCTTTAGTCATGCGGTTGATAGCTGGGCCAACCGCGAAACAAATTAAGGTGATAATGAAAGAAATAGCGGCGAATTTAGTAAATGCTTGAGAATAAATGTGTAAAATTGCCGTAGAATCTGTCAACGTATCAGGAACACTGGCAATACTTGCGCACATACTTCCAAGAATCGATGATAGCGCCATCCCTACGACAAACCATGTCCCCATCATTACGCCATACATTCTTTTTGGTGCAATGTGAGTAATCATCGCGGGGCCTAAAGCGCTGACTAGCATTTCTCCAGCAGTATAAAATAAATACGCCAATACTATCCAAATTGAAGATACTTGATCAGGGGCACTGGCTAGATGTGCTCCAACCACTAAACTTACGAAACAAAGGCACGTCACGAACAAGCCAAGTGGGAATTTTACAGTGATTGGCACGTCTTTTTTATGGCGATGCAGATAATTATATAGTGATGCCAAAATTGGTCCCAAAATAATTACCCAAAATGGATTAAGCCCAAAGTAGGCAACGGTCGGAATGTCTATGCCTAAGAAATGGCGGTCTACACTGCGATTGATAAACAATACCATCGATGTATATGCCTGTTGATATAAAATGTAAAATATCAATCCCATGGCAATTAAGATCAAGCATGCAGTAATTTTCATTTTTTCATGTTTAGGACTGCGAGTAATTTCATATGAGAAGTAGAATGCCAAAATTACGGCAGTTATGATAATACAATATTTCGCCAATGAAGGGTTGTTGACTAAAAATGAACCAAGGCCGATGGCTAGAATTATGCCAACAATCATTTTAGTCCAAATTTTAATTGACAAAGGCTTTAAGCCTGGGGTTGAATCTAGGGGAGCAGCGGATTTGCGTAATACGAGATAAGCAACTAATCCGGCAGCAATACCAATGCCACCATACAGAAAAGCAATGTGCCAACCGCAATATTTTTGTACTACTCCAGCCAATAAGGAGGTAGTGAAAGAGCCGACGTTCATTCCCATGTAATATAAAGTAAATCCGCTATCAATTCGTGGATCGTTTTCTTTATAACTACGTCCTAATAAGTGAGTTGGTCCGGTTTTAAATAATCCAACGCCGATGATGATTAATCCCAAGGAAATCGGCAAAAGGTTTTTTTCGGGTATTCCAAGCATGGTTAAACCAATTGCTTCGCATATCAATCCGGAAATTACACAGCGGCGAATGCCAAAAATGTTATCTGCTAAATATCCTCCGGCAGCGGTTGCCAAATAGGCTAAAGCAGAAAATGCTCCATACATTAAAAATGCAGCACTATCGGAGAAGTTATATTCGCTTTTGAGGTATAAAACGATTAAAAAGGTTAGAAAATAAAAGCCGAAACGCTCAAACATGGCTGTTACAAATGCTAATTTTAGAATTGGGGGTTGTTTCAATTCATTGATAGTTGTATTCATAAAAGGCCCATTATTTTTATTAAGATAATAAAAATAAGCAGTTTAACATAGTTTTTTTAAAAAACCGAATATAAAATATTGAATCGGGTTAAAATAGCGTTAATACTACTAATTTTGGATGATTATGGAGAAATGGTATGAATAAAGAATATATAAAGGGCGCATTGATTGGAAAAGGAGTTAGAGTTCGTCCTTCAACGGTGCATGGTTATGGTGTATTCGCAACTAAAAAATTTTTGCCAGGAGATGTTATTGAAGAATGTCCTCTGATTATGCTTAAAAAAAGTGAGCCGATATTTGTTTTAAATGATTTTGCATTCAAGTGGAATGATGATTTTCATGCTTTGGCCTTAGGATATGGAAGTCTATATAATCACGCTAATGATAATAATACTAAGCATTATCATGATCACGATCGCCGATTGTTGATTTTTAAGGCTAAAAAAACTATTTATCCTGGAGATGAAATTTTTACTAATTATAGTCGGGAGTGGTTTACGGCGCGTGGAGTAGAAATTATCGAACCCTCAAAGAAAATTAACCGTCGCCGTTTGATTCGATTTTTGGTGGGTCTTGGGATATTAATTATCATTTGGGCGATTATATCTTCTGGTAGGTTTGTTTTGTGATTATAGTTTATTAGTAGAAACCCTTCGTCTTTCAAACGTATGCTTCGTTGCGCTTTTGCTCGCAATGCTCATTTACATCAAAGTAAACTCCGCTTGCTCGCTGCAAGCGCGCCTCGCCTACGTTTGAAATACTGTGGGTAGAAATTATCGAACCCTCAAGGAAGATTAACCGTCGCCGTTTGATTCGATTTTTGGTGGGTCTTGGGATATTAATTATCATTTGGGCGATTATATCTTCTGGTAAGTTTGTTTTGTGATGACGTTATAGGATGAAAATTTACAAACTGCGACAGGATGTCGCTCCGCAATTATTAATTGCCTTTCCTGGTGGGTGATACTGGTCTCGAACCAGTGGCCTCTGCCGTGTGAAAGCAGCGCTCTACCGCTGAGCTAATCACCCAATTATAAACTAACAATTCTGGCATATATTTTTGGTTTTAGAAATCTATTTTTGTTAAAAAATCACTGTGCAAAGCTTTTTCTATCATTTGCATTCTAGTTCGGCAGCGCATCTTATTTTTGATATTTTTTATATAAAATTCAACGGTACGCGGTGATAGCTTGAGCTCTTTGGCTACGATAGCAATGGTTTTACCCTGGATTAATTGAATAATGCATTCTGCTTCTCTCTTTGTTAAATAGGTGTCGCCATATTCTTTACCCAATGGATAAGTTTTGGGTTTTTGGGGCTTTTCTCTTATTTCGTTGATTTCTTGTTTGATGTTAGTAAATAATGATGGAGTAACTGAGTTTTTATTTATTACTTCGTTCAGCACTGCTTGCCAATACATGTTCTTCCCTCCGATTTTAATTTATAAAATAAGTATATTTTTATAATAATAAATAATCTTAATATTTAATCAAGCAAATTATTAGACATTTTATATAATATTGGAGTAATAAAAGTGAATTATATCCAAAAAATACAGCGCGAATAAAAAATATAATAGATTCAACGATTTTTATAAGATTATATGATTTGCAATTAAAAAATAATGCTAAAATTTTTAAATTCTAACGGCAAGTACATCGCATTGAGCGGAATGTAGAATGGCATTGGCGGCCGAACCTAATAATAGTGCAGCTCCATGTCTTCCATGACTGCCAATAACTAATAAACTGACTTTTAATTTTTCGGCTAGGTTTATGATTGCTTGTTTTACCGAATCAATCTTTAAATACTGATGCTGTTCGGGAACGTTAATTTCAGCGCCTAGTTTTTTTAGAGCAGTTTTTGCGTGTTGTTCTAAAGTGGCTATAACTTCATTATCAAGCGGTATTGCGAATTCACTGCCTCCATAGGCAATTGGGCGATATTCTAAGACGTGAACGACGCTGAGCTGAGCTTGTAGCAGATCGGCAATATTTCGCGCTTTACGAGCGATTACATGTGATACAGGTGACAAATCCACTGCAACTAAAATATGCGTCATAAAATTCCTCCTGATGACATGATATTGCTGAGCTCAACAAACTCTTCAACGGCAAGCTCTTCAGGACGTATTGTAAGACTAATGTTTAGATTACGCAATCTTTCAGGGGGGATCATTGTTGCCAGGCTATTTTTCAACATTTTGCGTCGTTGCGTAAACACTAAATTAACTAGTTTCGCAAATAATTCAGGGTTTTGTGCGTGTTTTTCTCTTGTAAAAGGCAGCAATTTGATGAAGCTGGAAGTTACTTTTGGTTGCGGAGTAAAGGCATGTGCAGGAACGTGAAATAAAATTTGCGGTTGATAATGGTATTGCAGCATCACGCTCAAACGTCCGTAGGTTTTGGATCCGGGAAGAGCTACAATGCGTTCTGCTACTTCGCGCTGTAGCATGAAATGTAAATCCTGAATATCATGATAGAAGCGCAGCAAATAAAATAAGAGCGGAGTTGAAATGTTGTAAGGAAGATTGCCTACTATTCTTAAGGGGCACTGTTGCTTAATCAGCCCAAAATCGAATTGTAAAACATCAGCTTGATGAATATATAAATTTTGGTTTTGTTCTTTTAGCGATTGTAAGTGTTGCACTAAATCACGGTCAATTTCGATGGCATCTAAGCGTTGGCAATGCGGCAATAATTTTTTAGTCAGCGCACCTAATCCAGGGCCGATTTCTATTAAGTGGTCGTGCTTGAAAATGGCTAAAGCTGCGACGATGCGGTTTAAGTAACTATCATTATTTAGGAAGTTTTGCCCAAATCTTTTCTTGGGATAAACCGATTTATTCATGAATTATTTTTATATAAGATTGCGTTTTTAACTGCTGCAGCCACTGTTTAAGGCTTTCTGCCAATTTTTTGTGGTACAGTGCTTCGCGTGCTTGATCAACAGAAATTTTAGGCTGCAGATTACGTGTAGCCAATATTTTTACGATATGCCAGCCATTGGGTGCTTGAATAGGTTGTGAAACTTCGCCGCTTTGCATTTTTGGCACAACCGCGACAAAAATTGCTGGCAATTGTGAAATTGATCGCCAATCCAGGTCTTGTTGTTGTAAGTTATAGGTTTGTACTGTTTTTCCAAGATCAGTAGATGTGCGCAATTTGGGAATGATTTGCAAAGCGGTTTTTTGCGCTTGTTGAATTTGTTGGGGGGTTGCTTGGTCTGGCAATGGAACAACCAAATCTAAGATGTGGTATTCGCGGCTAGCAGGATCGGCAGTATTTTCGCGCATAAATTTGGCTATTTCTTCGTCGCTAACACTAATATTGGTGTTAACGGCGTGACGAGCTACTTTGCTGATTAAAATTTCTTCGCTAATTTGTTTGCGGTAATCGGCATATGCAACGTGGTCTGCAATTAATTTTTGCTTTAATTGTTCAACGCTTAAATGATTGCGTTCGGCGATTTCCTGAATAGCTGCATCGAGCTCGCTATCGCTGACTGTAATTTGATGTTTTTTCGCTACTTGTAACTGTAATTCGTTGTCGATTAGTTGGTCGAGTACTTGTTGCTGTAATTGATTGTCTGCCGGCAAATTTCCTGTGGCGGCAAATTGTTGCTTAATTAAATTCATTCTATTTTGCACTTCTTTTTGCGTGATAACATCATCATTGACTATCGCAACTATTTTATCTAATGATTCAGTAGCCGCATAAATTGTCGCGGTTATTAATATACTGCAAATTGTAATTAGAGTTTTTTTCATAAACATATATTTACCTGCTAAATTTTAATCCAGTTGCAAAATCATCATGATATCCTGCAATACTGTTAGTTAATAAGCTACCCGCATCACTAGTACCAACGTTCCCTAGGCCTTTGAGTAAGAATTGTAGATACGTCGCATTGTCAAATTGATTGTTTAAGTGCGGATCTAAACCTGTAAAAGTTCGGCTTTGTATTAAACGTACCGCCCAACAACAGTTATCATATTGTATTCCGTATAAGTATGTTTCGGGCCGACTACGGGTTACATTATAGTTCCAATTGCCTATTAAATGCCAGCGCTCACGGAATAACCAGGCAACTGAAGTATTAAAGCGTTTTAAATCATAATTTTTTCCTTGAAATGGATCGCCATTACGTACAAAGTTATAGCCTAGGTTAAATAAATAAATGGCATTTTGGTTATAGCCCAGGCTTAAGTGTATCGTAGTAAAGCGATTGTCTTTAGCGCTCCACGATACATCGCCTTTAGTGCTCCAATAGGGAGTAATGTGATATTCCATGTCGCCGACCAATGGTGATAAATTGTGTGTCGCCAGAGGATCTGAGGAGCAATCGTTATTGATGCAAATACTATGTTGGCGTATTTGATATATTTGTCCGATACTGGCACGTAATTTTTCTTCAGCGGTTTCGCTGTCTAAAAAGCGAGTGGTAACCGCCATGGCGAATTGGTTGGCGTCACCGATTCGGTCTAAACCGCTAAAACGATTGGTACGAAATAGTTGCTCAAAATTAAAGGCTGGTAAAACGGTGTCAAATATTGGGATGTCATTTTGATTGTGTTCGGGAACGTAGAGATAAAACAGTCTTGGTTCGAGTGTTTGCGTGTATGCATTGCTAAAGAAATTAATATCGCGATTAAAAAACATGCCGCTATCTACGGAAAAAATTGGCAACACGCGTGGAACGTTGGTTTTAGTTAAGGGTTGTTGTGGACTTAGTGCGTAATATGTAGCTGGAAGCTGTAGTTTTGGGTCAAGATAAAAGGAGGCGAAGTTTATGGGATAATCTATTCCTGGCTGTAAGTTTATGCGTTGACCAGTAGTAACCGCCTTCCCTGTGTCGAAATCATGTTTGTGATCAAAATTTACAAATTCAGTGCTGATTTGATAATTTATTCCATGTTTTTCATCCGGCAAATCACCGTTTAAATCGAGCTGCGGTAAACGCATATATTGATCTTGTGGCATGGATGATTCAGTTAGTGGATGCAGCGTTTGAAATGCTTGCATTCTGCCTAAGAAACGCCAACGATCTCCGGAGTAATTCACGTCTACTTGATTAAGCAGTTGATCGTTATCGCGTATGGTAGGAACGCTGCTGAAGTCACGCAAGAAATAATCATCAGTTACGTAATTAGCGTTAATTTGACTTGACCAATGTTGGTTGAAAATATTTTTATTTTGAATGCTAATAAATCCACGATCGCTGGTAGAATTTTCCAAAAGCGAACGGGCATGATTGGGGGTCGGGTAGTTGGTCTTAGCCTGATTGCGAAAGGTTGTAAATAAGGCATCATGCGGAATGTATCCGGCGGCAAAAGTTCCGCTGCTATGGTCGGTTATGTAGCGCCAATCCCCTTCAGTTAAAACACCGCGCCGGCTGTAATATTGCGGAATTAACGTGAAATCATAATTGGGTGCCAAATTAAAATAATAAGGAGTGGTAATTCTTGTCCCGGAAATGCCTGAATATCCGAGTGATGGATATAAAAAACCGCTTTTACGGCGTTTATCGATGGGGAATTTAAAATACGGTGTATAAAATACGGGAATGTTACTGGCGTAAAGCACGGTATTTACTGAACTACCCCAGCCCTCAGCTTTATTTAAAGTTAGTCTACTGCTATCTAATTCCCACGAATTGGTAGTTGGGGGGCATGTGGTATAGCTGACATTGGATAAATGCCAAACGTTCATTTCATCGCGGATGGCTTGTTTTGCCCGTCCCCAGGCGCTGACAATCCCCGTGGGCGAGGTAGTAGTGGTATGATAGATAGCATTGTTGAGGGTAATAATTTTTTTACTAAAATCCCAATTGCCGGTATTAGCAATGACCAATTTACCGTATTCGCGTAAATGAATGTTACCAAATAGGGCACTGTTAGTTACAGTTCCGGTTTTACTGTCGCGGTATAAAGTAACTTTTTCGGCAACGAGTTCTCTACCGGGTTGAGTGATAGTCACATCTCCATGTAATTCAGATTGACCGTATTCAGACAGTAAAACTGTTTTTTTTGCAGTTACCGTAGTTTCTGTTCCTAGGATAGGAGGTGGGTTTTGATAAGCGCTAAATTCAGGGCGTTCTAAATAATGGCCGCCGCACAGGTTTGATTTATCACGATCAGTTATCCATTCCAAAAAATTGGCAACATTTGGAGAGGCGATTTTATTAAAAGCAATATTTTGTATTTCGTTATTGGCCAACGCGCATGTGGTAAGCAGTATGTTTACAATAAGTATTATTGTTTGCTTTAAAGGCTGCATTGTTGGCTTTTGGTTTGGGGTCATATAATCCTGGAAAGAGCAGTTGAAATCTATTACAAGCGCCTAATTTATTAAATCTGATGATTTTTTTTGAAAATTTTTTCTCACCGTACGGGTGGGTACTGTCTCGAAAAAATTTTCAAAAAAAATCATCATCTTCAATATCTTAGGCGCTCTCATGACGATTTCAACTGCTCTTTCCAGGATAAACTGTGAAATATTAGCGGTTATTTTAAAAATTTGCTACATTTTGCAATGGCGCATTATGACCATGCAAATAAAAAACCCAATAAAATCAATGAGTTAGAAAAAAGACAGTTTAAATCCAATGAATATTGATTCAAAAATCGACCTTTTACGCCAGTGGCTAAGTAAGCAGCTCAAGGCTCCGCAATTTGAAATGCAGGCATTGACCAACGACGCAAGTAACCGTCGTTATTTTCGTGTTATGTGTGATGGCAAGACTTCAATTGCCGTAGATGCTCTGTCTGAAAAAGCGGGGATTGCAAGTTTTATTGCCAAAGCTAAAATTTTTCATGATTTGGGTCTGCGAGTACCAAAAATTTTTGCTAGCGATATTGCTTTAGGTTTTTTATGGCTTAGCGATCTTGGTGATGACTTATATTTGCGGATTCTTTCTCAGGATAATCGTCGTGCCCTGTATGATTTGGCATTAAATACGCTTTTAATTGTGCAAAGCTATAGCGTTTGTGATTTTAATATTTTTGCTGTATATGATGAAGCGTTATTACGTCGAGAAGTGATGTTATTTATCGAGTGGTATTTATCACATGTGGTGTTGACGACTCAAGAACGAACTGATCTAGAAAAAATCTTTTCGTTGTTGATTAAAACGGCATTATCGCAGCCGCAGGTTTTGGTTCATCGCGATTATCATTCGCGCAATCTTTTGTTATTGCCGGATAAGCAATTGGGAATTGTGGATTTTCAGGATGCAGTATGGGGTCCGATTACTTATGATTTGGTTTCTTTATTGCGCGATTGCTATTTGGTATTACCGGATGAATTGATTCACGATATTACACGTAAGTTTTATCAGCATTATTCTCATACTTATCTCAAAGGAATTTCTTATGATGAATTTATCCGTTGGTTTGATTGGATGGGATTGCAGCGGCATTTAAAGGTGCTGGGGTTATTTACGCGTTTGGCTAGGCGTGATCAAAAAACTCTGTATTTAAAAGATTTGCCGCGTGTGCTTGACTATGTGTATAGGGTAAGCAAAAAATACGTAGAACTCAATTCCTTAATCTTAATTCTTGATCGAGCGACAAAACAATGAAAGCTATGATTCTCGCAGCAGGGCGCGGCGAAAGATTGCGTCCACTAACCGATACTTGTCCCAAGCCGCTTCTTTATGCCGGTAAGAAAAGATTGATTGAATATCATCTTAAGAATTTATCGCAAGCGGGAATTAGGGAAGTGGTGATTAATGTTAGTTATAAAGCCGAAGAGATCATGGATGCTCTTGGTACGCGGCAATATGACACTAAGATTATTTATTCCATCGAAAAGCCGCACGCTTTAAATACTGGCGGCGGGATTATTCGTGCCTTACCGCTTTTGGGAGATGAACCGTTTATTGTGATCAATAGCGATGTTTGGACTGATTATTTATTGCTAAGTTTGGTGCATAAAGCGCATAGTTTAGCGCCTTATTTAGCGCATTTGGTTTTAGTTCCTAATCCACCGTATCATCTGCATGGCGATTTTGGTTTGCAGCAGGGATTGCTTAGTGCGCAAAAACCTTTTTATACTTTTGCGGGTGTTGGTTTATATTGCCCATCTTTTTTTACTTTGTCTGATGCGCATGAGGATGAATGCATTGCTTTAGCAAAAATAATTACTACTGCAATAGCGCAACGAAAAGTCAGTGGCGAGCTTTATCAAGGAGAATGGGTGGATGTTGGGACAGAAGAACGATTACAATTTTTGCGGATGAAAATGCTATCAATGTATGTGGCGTCCAGTTCATGTTAGATGATTTATTTAAGCAGTAGGGAAGTTTTTATTTTATTATACGCTATAAAAAAGACGCCAAAAGCTCGCTAATTGCCATTAGCGGGCGTACTTATTTTTACTAAAGTTTTTTGTCTATTTCTAACACCGAAAAAATATTATTTTTTGGTGTTAGAAATAATAATAATAGCTATTTACACCACCAGTTATTTTTGATATATTGGTGTTACAAATAGTAATATTCAAAGGTGGCAATATGTCAAAGAAGTCCAATTTTATAGGAAGAGAGCGTGAGCTAAAAATCCTAAACAAATTTGTTAAGAAAAAAACCGCTTCCTTGTTAGCCATAAAAGGCAGGCGAAGAATAGGAAAAAGCAGATTAGTTGCGGAGTTTGCTGCACGGAATAAGATTAAGTTGCTAAGTTTTGCAGGTTTAGCGCCAGAAAAAGGAATAACTGCGCAAAATCAAAGAAATGAATTTGCTAAACAAATGGGATTTAATTCTTTAATTACCAATGATTGGTCAGATCTTTTTCGCGCCTTAGCGGGTGAAGTACGACAAGGGAGGGTGATTGTACTGTTGGATGAGATATCGTGGATGGCACATGATGACCCAACTTTCTTGCCAAAACTAAAAAATGCTTGGGATCTTAGTTTTAAAAAGAATAATCAACTTATATTAATATTATGTGGATCCGCATCTTCGTGGATGGAACGTAATTTGCTTAGTAGTACTGGTTTTGTTGGGAGAATTTCTTTTGTTTTAACTTTGGAAGAATTAAGGCTCGACGAAATTCATTGCTTTTGGGGAAAACAAACTAAAAATATTTCAGCTTATGAAATACTGAAAATATTATCTACTACTGGTGGTGTGCCAAAGTATTTGGAGGAAATCGATCTTCATTTAACTGCTGAGGAGAATATTAAAGATCTGTGTTTCACAAAAGGAGGGCTGCTATTCGAAGAATTTGGTAATATTTTTGACAGTTCTTTTATGCGCAAAAGTGACATGTACGGGAAAATAGTGCGTTTATTAGCCGGAAAAGCCGCAGAAGCAGCTGAGCTTTCTAAGGTGTTGAATATTAAATCGGTTGGAAGGTTATCAGAGTATCTCGAAGAACTAGAGTTGGCTGGCTTTGTTAAACGAGATTATACCTGGAAATTAATTTCGGGGCAGGATGCAAAGCTTAGTAAATACAGACTGAGTGATAATTATTTACGATTTTATTTAAAATACATTGATAAATATAAAACGCAAATTGAACGTGGCAGTTTTGATGTAAGATCATTAACATCTTTACCTGCCTGGGATTCTGTTATGGCACTACAATTTGAAAATTTAGTTTTACATAATCGAGATATTATTTTAAAAGTACTTGGCATTAGACATGAAGATGTGGTTTCGGAAAATCCATATTTTCAACATGGGACTACTAAACAAAAAGGTTGCCAAATAGATTATATGATCCAAACTAAGCATCGTTCCTTATATGTCTGTGAGATTAAATTTTCAAGAAATATTATTGGCGCTAGTATTACTGATGAAGTCCAGCAAAAAATAGATGCTTTAAAAGGATTAAGAGGTTTTTCTTATCGACCGGTTTTAATTCACGCAGGCGAGGTACACAAGGATATTGAAACTAGTGATTATTTTGCAAAGATAATAAATTTCGGTACGTTATTTCAATTGGATATTCACTAATTTTCCTTAGGCGAGAAATTACCTAAAAACCCGCTAATCGACATTAACGGGTAAGAGTACTGCTAATGCTTTTTTGGCATTATTGTTGATTTTACTGGGTTATTATCGGACGTTTTCAGCAAAGGAGGGCAAAAACACCTGTCCGCCGTAATCTACTGCAATCGTAATAATATCGTGTAAATATCTCAGTACTGGATCGGGGTTCTTAACCTGTCGGTATCTTTTACAGGTGGATGAGAATGTGCATGTTTAGGATGTGGTCAAAAGTGATTTAATCCACGCAGCAATATCCCGCGCTTCTTGTGCGCACACCGTGTGGTCCATCGCATAGCTTTTCCAGGTAATATTATATCTCAGATTTTTTATGTAATCGTAACTCAGTTTAGCCCAGGCAATGGGGACAATGGAATCGTGAGAGCCATGCAACATGAGAATAGGAGTGGTTTGATTGATAGATTTTTTTTCAGTTGATAGTTTATTTGCGAGGGCTAAAAATCCGGATAAGACTAAGATCCCACCAAGTTTTTGCGTATAACGTAAACCACAATGTAACGCCATTGCGCCGCCTTGAGAAAATCCCGCAAGAAAAATTTGCGTGCTGGGAAGCTGCTCTAATTCTCGCGCAATCAAATCGTCAATTAACTGCTGTGATTGGTAAATTCCATGTTCATCGAGGATGCCCGCTTGGCTGAGTTCAGTAATATCGAACCATGCGCGCATTGCTGTGCGATTAAATTTTGTGATGAGTCGGTGTGGTGCATGTGGGAATACAAAACGAATCGCCAGTTCATCGGGTAAGTTTAATTCAGGAATGAAATCCACAAAATCGTGGCCGCTTGCGCCCAAACCGTGCAACCAAATTACGGTTGCTTTATGAGGTTTTTTTGGTGCATCGAGGATGATGGTTTGTAGTGGTGTCATATTTTGCCTTTTTACCTTAAAATTTTGCTGTTTTGTCCTCATGTCGCATATGATTCCTAAAATACCAGTTTTTGTAAAGATCGTGAAATAGCGTAGCTTAATGTGTTTTCTGCAGACGACGTGGATTTGACCCCTTACGATTTTATGGTAAACTTTTAGGTTAATCAACTTTAGCTGTGAGAATTATTTATGCAACTACACATAGTCATTCTGGCTGCGGGTAAAGGAACGCGCATGTGCTCTAAGCTACCAAAAGCTTTGCAGCTTTTGGTTGGTCATCCATTGTTGGAGCATGTTTATAGTGCAGCAAAATCACTTGATCCGCAAGGCGTTCATATTGTTTACGGCGATGGCGGGCAACTAGTTAGGGAAAGGCTGGCTCATCTTGATGCCATTTGGGTCGAGCAAAAGGAGCAGTTGGGCAGCGGCCATGCTTTATTACAAGCATTGCCTCATATTCCCGATGATGCAACGGTATTGGTTTTATATTGTGATGTTCCTCATATTTCGCCTGCAACCTTACAAGAATTGTTGGAACAAATTCCTGATAGTGGCATCGGCATTTTGACTGCTGAACTTGAAGATCCAACTGGTTTTGGCCGAGTTATTCGCGATGCAGATGATAATGTGATCGCGATTGTTGAACAACAAGACGCGGATGAAGATGAATTACAAATCATGGAGATTAATTCCGGCATTTTAGCGACCACGAAAAAAATATTACAGCGTTATTTGTCTCAAATTGGTAGAGATAATGCGCAGCATGAATATTACTTAACGGATATGATTGGTTTATGTGCTGAGCAATATCCGGTAGTGGGAATTATTGCCGATCAGGAAGAAGTGTTGGGTATTAATACTAAAGAGCAGTTAATGATGTTGGAGCGTGTGTACCAGGTTGGCATTGCTAGCTATTTAATGGATAATGGAGTGACAATTGTTGATGCAGCCCGTTTTGACGCATGCGGAAAAATTACAATTGCCACAGATGTTGTTATCGAACCCAATGTGTTTTTAGAGAATGTTACGATTGACGCTGATTCTTATATCGGATGCAATAATGTATTGCGTAATGTGACTATTGGTAAAAATGTTATTATTCAGCCGAATTGTGTCATTGAAAACGCGGTCATTGAAGATAATTGTGTGGTTGGTCCTTTCGCGCATATGCGAGGCGGTGTGCATTTAAAAGCGCGTGCAGAAGTTGGTAATTTTGTTGAAGTTAAAAAAACCGTTTTGGGAGAACACAGCAAGGCCAAGCATTTAACTTATTTGGGGGATGCGCTAATTGGGCAGGATGTGAATATTGGTGCAGGGACTATAACTTGTAATTACGATGGCGCAAACAAACATCAAACCATTATCGAAGATGGCGTTTTTATTGGATCAGATACGCAATTAATCGCTCCAGTGAAAATTGGGAAAAACGCGACGATTGGCGCCGGGTCAACTATTACTGAGGATGCGCCCGCTGAACAATTAACCTTGGCGCGTGCGCGGCAAGTAAGTATCAATACTTGGCAACGACCAAAAAAGAAATGAATTTATCTTTTGCAGAAAAAATCGCTGCCTTAAATATTAAGGTTGATTCGCCAACGTTTGATCGGTTTTTGGCTTATGCTGAATTGTTACATCAATGGAATCAAGCTTATAATTTAACTGGCGCAAAGACTTTGAATGATATTTTAGTGCACATTTTGGATAGTTTAACTATTGCTTCTTATCTTATCGGACCGAATATTTTAGACGTAGGAACGGGAGCGGGATTGCCTGGTTTGCCTTTAGCGTTGTTATTCCCTCAATTTAATTTCGTGCTTTTAGATAGTAATCGCAAAAAAACTCGTTTTTTAACGCATGTAGTTTTAACTTTAGGCATAAAAAATGTAAAAATCGTATCAGAACGAGTTGAGAAGTTTTCTTTTGCTTGCGGTTTTGATACTATCTTAAGCCGAGCGACTATGTCGTTAAAAGAATTGGTGAGTAAAACTAAACATTTATATGCATCTGCGGGGCAATTGTTAGCAATGAAAGGCAAATATCCGCAAGATGAATTAGATGAAATTACTGGCGTTACAGAGGTGCATTGTCTTAGTGACAACCCTAAGCGACATGTGGTGCAAATTAAATTTTAATTGATTATTTTATGTCCAGGATTATAGCGATTGCCAATCAAAAAGGTGGAGTAGGGAAAACTACCACTTGCATTAATTTAGCTGCATCTTTGGGTGCGCTCAAGCGGCGCGTATTGTTGATTGATATTGATCCCCAAGGCAATGCCACGATGGGGAGCGGTGTAGCTAAGCACAATCTAACCAATTCCATTATGCAAGTATTGCTTAATCGTATTGTAATTACTGATGCGATTATTCCCACTCAAGTAAGTTATGATTTGTTACCAGGAAATGCCGAACTCATTGCCGCAGAAGTACAGCTGCTTAAGCAAGAACAACGCGAATATGCGTTGAAAAATGCATTGGCAGTTGTGCTTAATAACTACGATTTTGTTTTAATTGATTGTCCTCCCTCGTTAAATATTTTAACCATTAATGCTTTGGTGGCGGCGAATTCTATTTTAATCCCCATGCAATGTGAATATTATGCGTTGGAGGGATTAACGGGTTTGCTAGCTACTTTAGAGCGCCTTAAGCGTTCGGTCAATCCTGGTTTAGAAGTCGAGGGCTTGTTGCGCACGATGTATGATGGTCGCAATCGCCTGACGCAAGAAGTTTCAGAACAATTATTACAGCATTTTCCGGATAAGGTTTATGCCACAGTTATTCCGCGCAATGTGCGTTTAGCTGAAGCGCCTAGTCATGGTGTGCCTGCTTTATATTATGACAAAACCGCACAAGGGGCGATGGCATATTTAGCGTTGGCAGCGGAAATCAGCAAAAAGTATGAAAAAACCACTGAAGGCGAGAAACAACTATGAACATGAAGAAAAAAGGATTGGGGCGTAATTTGAGCGATTTGGGTTTAAATGAATTGTTGAGTGATATTGCGACGAGCAATGTGCCGAAATCCGCCTTGCGCAATTTGGCGATTGATTTATTGCGCCCAGGGAAGTATCAGCCGCGACGCGTGATGGGGGAGGAAGCCTTGGCAGAATTAGCCGATTCTATTCGCAAGCAGGGAATAATTCAACCGATCGTAGTGCGTACGGTTTTTGACGGCAGTTATGAAATTATTGCCGGTGAACGCCGTTGGCGTGCTGCGCAATTAGCGGGTTTGCATGAAGTCCCGGTAACGGTTCGCGATATTTCTGATGAACAAGCCATGGCAATGTCATTGATCGAAAATATTCAGCGTGAAGATTTAAATGTCATTGATACGGCGATTGGCTTGCAGCGCTTGATTGATGAATTTAATATGACACATGAAGCGGTCGCTGCGGCAGTTGGGAAATCGCGAGCGACAGTAACTAATTTATTACGCATGTTGGAATTGGCCGAAGAAGTAAAAGATATGGTGCAGCGTGCCGAATTAGAAATGGGGCATGCGCGAGCGCTTTTATCTTTGGCGCGCGAATTGCAAATTCAAGCGGCGCATATGGTGATTACCAAGAAAATGTCAGTACGCGAAACTGAAAAGTTAGTTAGTCGTTTACAGCAGCCAACCAAACAACAGGAAAAATTTCATGATCCGGATATTAAGCATTTAGAGCACGGCTTAAAAGATAAATTAGGTGCGAAAGTTTTAATTCAACATCAGCATAGCGGCAAAGGAAAGCTGGTAATTAATTATAATAGTTTAGAAGAACTGGAAGGAATTTTAGAGCATATTAAGTGAGACACGCTAATTTGAGTGATGGGGGATAACTTTATCGCGGTGGTAAATTCAGGGGAGGAATAACATATTCAGATTTTCCACTAGGGGGTGGTAATGCGGCTTTTTTCCCCTGTAATCGTAGATCATCATGATTTTCTTTAGGAGAATTTGCTGGCGATGATTGAAACATAGTTAAGCTTGGTCCGGTATATATTCTAGACGAAGGTGATGCTGATTTTGGCGAAGCCGATTTTGTTGATTTTGGTGTCCCAATTTGCGCAGGATCGGTTGGCAGGGATAATGTTTCAATACTAAGAGCTTTTTCTATTGGATGTTTTTTCATAATTTATTTTTTTATTATTTTTAATAGCTCAGAATAATATACTATAAATTAAAAAATGCCTTAAAGGAGAATGAAATTACGTTTCCCAACGATGTTCATATCCTAACGAATCAAGATGCATTATTTTCCCGTCGTTATGCTTGATACGTAAACCAGACTTTTTGTCTATTTTGCCGATTAAAGTAAAACCGCAATTAAAATATTTGCTGATGTTCTTAAGTTGCGGCAATTTTCTTTGTGGAACTGTAAAACATAATTCATAGTCGTCGCCTGCGTTTAAAGCAAGTTTTTGCGCGTTTTTTAATGATGCGTTACGCAATAGTGGTGGCGATAAGGGTAATTTTTCGATGTTAATAGTTGCGCCGACATTACTGCGTTCGAGAATGTGACTGAGATCTGCCGCTAATCCATCGGAAATATCAATGGCAGCATGTGCTATGTCAAGTAATGCAATTCCTTCAGCGACTCGCGGTTCAGGGCGATTTAAGCGGTGTAGTAAGTAAGATTGATCTTGTTGCATAATTTTTGTTTGGCTCAATAAATGCTGTAAGGCCAATCCTGCGTCACCTAATGTGCCGCTTACAAAAATTAAATCACCAACTTTTGCGGTATCTCTGCGCAAAGCTTTTTGCTTAGGCAAAAAACCGTGCAGTTGAGTGGTGATAGTCAACGAGCCGCGCGTGGTGTTTCCTCCAACCAGTTCTAATGAAAATTTTTTAATCAATGAAAAAAAACCTTTACTGAAATTTTGCAACCAGGTTTTATTATCATGCGGCAGAGTAATCGCCAATGTTGCCCACGTAGGTTTTGCGCCCATTGCTGCTAGATCGCTTAAGCTAATCGCCAGAGATTTGTAGCCCAAATCGTAAGGGTCGACATTGGGGAGAAAGTGGACATTTTCTACCATGGTGTCAATCGTAGTTGCTAAAGTGTATTGTTGTGGAACGCGCAACAACGCACAATCATCGCCAACTCCAAGCAAGACGTCGTTACGATGATGTTTTTTGTTATTAAAAAATTTATCGATAATAGAAAATTCGCTCATGGTGTTATTTGTCAAGGCTTGACATCATTTTAACACGTTTGTCATCATGCAGCCACTTGCCTCGTTTTCGCACAGCATCTAAGGTTACTATGGGGAAGTTTTTATAGATTTCCAGGCGTTTTAAGATTTCTTTTCCTGAGCTTTTACCTTGTTCGGCATTATGTAAGCTGGCTTTAGAAACATCGAATACTCGAGAGAATTCATCGAGAGTTAAGTGAAGTGATTTCCGAAAAGCTTTAAGATCTGTACCGGAAAAGGTCGCGGTGGATATCGGTTCAAAAATGAAAGAAGAAGGACCGCGTCGTCCGATTGTGGCGAGTAAGATGAAAGGGTTTTTTTCATCTACAGTAATACCAGTTGTTTTGCAATAATCGGGATAGGCAGGATTTTCCCGGCTGGGAATGCGGTCTTCAAAAAATGGGAACAACGTTTTAGAGAAATATGTTTTTTGCAATAGCGAAAGTTGCGGCCCTAGCGGTAAGGCTTGTTTTGAATTTAGATAGTGATCGTCATAAATAAAACGATATTGCCCGCCAAAAAAATCTAGTTGGCCAACATATACTTTTGTTTTTCTCTTTTCGAGAAAAACATCGATAGCGTTAATGTTTTTATCCATGAAATAACTCCTGTTTTAATTCTAAATAGCGCCGCTCAATGAGGGTTATAAGAGCTTTTTTTCGTGCTTCCGAGATGAAAGCCTGATTGATCAATGATCGAATTTTAACCAGGTCAATTTGCTCGTAAAAAGACGTAATATCTATATTTAATTGTTTAAATTCTTGAACGTAATCTTTCATACTGGGTTCAGCGCATTGATTCGTACGAATGGAACCATGCGGCTCATGTATAGCGCCGAGGAGTGCTTCTTCTTCAATCGCCAGGTAAGATACATTATCGTAAAAAGGGGCGAGCCAACATTTATCTCTTGTGTGAATAAATCCCAAATTTCGTCCATGCCGATCGTGGTTACCAACCAACGCATCAAACAAACAGAGCATGATAAAGTTTTTTAAATCGATATGAGGCTGTTGAGAAATTTTACCAATGGTTGCGATGATATTTGCGCAATTGAATTTTTGGTGCGAAGACATATAGTGATAGAGATGCGTAAGATTTCCGACTAGCTCATGCATGAAATTTTGGGTAACAAAAGCGTCAATTTCATTATGTAATTTAATGAAATAAAATGTTGGAATAGGCAGGTCGAAAAGATTTAATAATTGGTTACACAAATATTCTGTGGCTGGTAATTCTGGATACTGCGATTCTTTGACTTTGAGTATATAGGCTTTGCCGTTTAGCATAGCTGAATATTTTTTAAATTTACCCTGGAAAAAAGAAGAGTGAAGGACGGTTTCCACGCCAGAATCGCTGGAGGATGTTTTAGGTGCTAGATTTGTAAAATCTGGCAGCGAGATACTATTGCCCATTGCAAACCATTCAGAAAAACAAGATGAATGTAATCCATGATGAATTTTTTCTTTATTTTCAATAGGCCGATTACATTTATAACAAAACATATTATTTTCCCTCATGTAAAATTATACTAATTATAGCACAATTTTGTTTTATAACAAATATAGTATAATATTGTATTATACTAAATTTAGTATATAATATATATAAAAAGTCGTTTTATAAATGTATTGCTTATGGAAATTTCTATAAATTTGGGATGACAATGCAAAAAATAAATATTTTAAAATCAATAAGTTACAAAAAATGTCCAATTGGGCCATGGCCTTTGCCGAGCGTATAGCGACTTCCCATGGTTAAGGCCGTAGTTAAATAATCTTTGGCTTTGGTAATGGCATTAAATAAATCATTTCCTTGGGCCAAATAGGAAGCAATGGCTGCGGAGAAAGTGCAGCCCGTGCCGTGAGTATTTTTGCTGATAATTCTTGAGCGGGAAAACCAGTGAATTTTTTTGGAGGCATAACAAAATAAAACGTCATCCGCATGTGCGGAGGTTAAATGTCCGCCTTTGACTAAAATATTGGTGTGATAAATTTCGGCTAATTCTTGTGCGGCTTTTTCCATTTGTTCATGAGTGGTGATGGAAGAATGCAATAAAACCTCAGCTTCTTTGAGATTAGGCGTGATTAAATAAGCGAGAGGAAATATTTTTTCCTTAAGCGCAGTCAAAGCTTCATCAGTTATGAGTTTATGTCCGCTTTTGGCAACCATTACTGGATCAAGGACAACATTTTTTGCGTGCCATTTTTTTAAACGTTCGGCAACAGCGAAAATGATTTGCGGGCTGTAAAGCATGCCGATTTTAATTGCCAAAAAGTTAATATCGCTAAATACGCTGTCTAATTGTAAGCTCACAAATTCTGCGGGTACTGCAAAAATTCCATCTACGCCGACAGTATTTTGTGCAGTAAGTGCAGTAATTACCGATGCGGCATAACCACCTGTGGCTGAAATTGCTTTAATATCGGCTTGAATTCCCGCGCCGCCAGAGCTATCGGAACCGGCGATAGTCAATACGGGATGATATTGTAAGGGGCACAACGCGCGCGCGTTATCAATTATTTGCCGTAATGATTTGGTTGCTGTGGCGTAATCTTTCACGCCTAAAATTGCGGAAATTACTGCAATTCCATCAACGCCGCATTGTAATACGGAAGTTGCATTAGCTGAGTTAATGCCACCAATTGCAATGATGGGTTTATTTTGTACGATGGCACGAATTTTTTGCAATTCTTCAATGCCTAAAGCAGGCGCTGCGTCAGGTTTGGTAGTGGTCGCAAAAATCGGTCCCACGCCGAAATAATCAACATCGAATTGCGAAGCTTTTTGTGCTTGAGCAAAATTCTCTAGCGAAAGTCCAATAACTTTATGTGGACCTAATTCTTGTCGCGCGTATTCTATTGGCGCGTCTTTTTGTCCTAAATGTACTCCTGCCGTGTCCAACTCTTTGGCAGCCGCGATGGAGTCGTTAACGATCAACGGTATATTTAGCGGGTTTAAAATATTTAATAATTTTCGTCCTGCGGCTAATAATTGTTCATGCGTGAGCGTTTTTCCCCGCAGTTGCACGCAAGTTACCCCATTGGTTACTGCGGTATTTATAATTGGTGGTAATAAATCTACGTCACAAAAAGCGCAATCAGCAATTAAATATAATGAATAATCTGTTTTAGTTTTTGAGGGATGAAGAGTTATGGGTTTAGGTGCCGAAGTTCTGGAAGTCAAAATAATTTTCGTGGCAGTATTGGTGCTATTAATTGTTGCGGTGGTTAAATATTGTTGTAAATCACGAGCTGAAAGGTCATAAAGGACGTCTAATAATTCTGCGTAAAATGTTCCAGGGCCAGTGGTATGCTGCATGGCTTTTTCTGCTGCAATTCCCAATAGGGTCATGGCGTGAACGGCAGCGGCGAAATAATTATGATTAACTGCAGCAAAAGCTCCGATAATTGCCGTAGCGGAACAGCCCATCGCTGTAACTTTAGTTAGTAGTGAAAATGGTGGTTTGTGAATATGGCATTTTTCCGTCGCTGAAATAACTATATCCGTAGCACCGCTGATGACCACAACGCAATTATATTTTTTTACCAAATATTCTGCGACTGTTTCGGCAGTTAAACTATCAACAGTCGCGTCCACTCCTTTGGTTAGAGCATTTTTGTCGGTTAAGGCAATAATTTCTGACGCATTGCCGCGCAGAATGCTAATGCCGTGTTTTAATAACTGCAGTGCAGTTTGCGTACGATATTGTGAAGCGCCCGCGCCAAC
>Ga0233425_10002706_pt1 | contig 34044 bp, 37 predicted proteins | sample Watercolumn_Towu_2_FD_181712 | JGI IMG/M metagenome (GOLD analysis project Ga0233425, IMG submission 181712) | Freshwater microbial communities from Lake Towuti, South Sulawesi, Indonesia - Watercolumn_Towuti2014_140_MG | ecosystem: Environmental > Aquatic > Freshwater > Lake | place...
CAGCACCGGTAAATGCTATTTCCCCTGGGCTGGCTGTTTCTGAATCATCGTCCCAAGATCGCAGTCCGACCATCCGGAAATGGTCAAATGCAGTTCAAGAAAATCTATTCGGGCAACAGCCCGTCAAAGTCGAGAAAAACCAGAATCACACTGTCTTCCTGATCCCTGGCCCCTGGCCCCTGCTCACTGCTCACTGCTTACTACTCACACTATCGCACCACCCTCCCTCGCACATCGTGCGCGTGGTGATTCACCGCCTGCCACAGGTCCTGGTGTTCCCCGTCGTGTTCATAGCGGCAGAGGAAGCGCTCCCCAAGCTCCTGGCGGCAGGCGCAGCAGAGCCGGTAGAGTTCGTCCAGCTTCTTCTCCATGCGTGTCAAAAGCCGCCAGAGAAGGAACGCGCTCACCCCGGCGAAGAGGCCCACCAGGGAGACCAGGGTGCCGGTGTGCTCTCCCAGGTCTTGGTATGACATTTCTTACTCCAAACTTTTCTTACTGCCCGGAAAATAGTTCCAAGTTCCTGGTTCCAAGTTCCAAGTTAGGAGAATGTCCGGGAACTTTCCATAAATTGCGGGTGGGTAAAAGACCCCAAGATCTTTTCACGGGAAACGGAAAACGGTGCCTACCCCTCCCACCCCGTAACCTTCACCACCTGATTGGCCGTATTTTCATTATTCAAATAAACCTTGCTCCCTTCCGGCAACCGGCAGTTGAAAGGCACGGCCCCCCGCACCCCCTGAAAATCGCCGGAGGGAGGGGCGGCATGGAGGAGCAGGGCCGGATTGCTGCCGTCGTAGGACACGGCCAGTTTCAGGTCGTAGCCTGATAGCGCCGCGGCGAATCCTTTAATACGCCGGGCGGTGGGGGGCGCCAAGAGGCCCAGATCGATCAGGGTGTAGCCGTTAATCGCGCCGGACGCGGCCTGTCTGGGGGTGACATAACTGAAATGCCCGCCTTCCTGGTAAAAAGGGACCAGGTGGCTGTCGCTGCCGTTCAAGACCATGCCCAGGTAACGGAAATTGGTATTGGGCATGGCTATGAACCAATCCCCTTGAGCCAGGGCCAGGGCGCTGCCGCCGTAAGTAACGGTCCCGGCAGAGCCGTTATCGGTATTATTGGCGGTGATCAGCCGCACCAAGCCCCGGGACGCGCCGGAAAGCACCAGGATCCTGCCGTCCGCCAGTTCGTTGGCGGCCAGGCCGTAGCCGATGTCCCCGGTGTTACCGTTATTCCTCAAGGTGATGATCTGGGTCGTTTGGGAGGAGACCCGCAGCAGCGGCATGGCCTTGAGCGAGAAACTGGTGTCGCTCGGGCCTGCCAGGGCATATGCGCAGTACCACTGTTCGGCCTTCTCCGTGCCCCAGATATGGCCGGAAGTGGCGAAATTAAGGGTCAGTGGAGTGGAGTTTTCCCGGTAGCGCCCGTCGGACAGCCCCCCGGAGACCCACTGCCCCGCATGCGCCGGGGAAGGAAAGCCGCAGAGCAGCACCCGGGCCTTGCAGTCGGCGGTGGCGTTGACCCTGATACTCGCCTGGTCGACGTATTCCAGGGGCGGGGCCGCAGCCAGTTGGAAGCCCTCCAGCACCGCCTGCTCGATCTTCTCGAAGTCGCTTTTCAAAATGACCTGGCGGCCAGTACCGCTGCCCCATTTAGCTTGGGGTAGGTGAATCAGTGACATGTGCAAACCTCCGAAAAGTTGTTGGGCAGAGGGTAAAATGGGAAAAGGTTAAAAGGGGAAAAGGGAAAAGATAAAACTTGATGGCCTGGTAAAAAGTCGGAAATCCTATAAACCGCCAAATTAAGTTGCTGATTTTATTGAAGGCGATTAGGGAAAATCAGCATATTTTTGACTTTTTACAGTGCCATCAAACTTCAGATTTTTGCTTTTCCCCTTTTTCCCTTTTCCCCCAGCGTTAGCCTCCATAAGCCCGATACTGCCAGTTGTTGTCGTAAGTACTATCCTGGTCGATGGCATAGTGGTCGTAATCAGAGCCGGCATTATCCACGGCCCAGGCCCCGGTGCGGTTCAGGGGCCTGCTCAAGGTCAACCGGGTGGTGCGGCGGTCCAGGTCCAGGTCTTTGCCGGTGACGGTAAACTCTTCCATATCTAAACCATGGAAGTCGGAGGAGATCGCCAAGGTATCTCCTACCTCGATTCTGGCGCCTTCCAGCCAGGTTTCAGCAACGGCCACTTCCCAGGGTTGTGCCAGCCGCTGCAGCAGGCGGGAGGCCAGCAACTGCGCCACTTCCGGGTTCTCCAGGATTACCATGCGGCCATAGCGGCAATCCAGGTCCGCGGCCTCCTCCCCCCAGGCGTCGATGGCCGCCTCATCCCGGGCTTCGGCGTAGCGGCTGTTGTTGCGGTCATAGTCGGCGTAACGCAGGCGCACCAGATTCTTGATCCCCTCCAGGTCGTAGCTCACGGTCAGGGAGCGGAGCTGCCCCGGGGCCAATGCCGCCAGGTTGTCCAGAAGAATGAACCGGAGGAGCCGCTCGAACCAGACCCAATCCCCCCGGTGTTTGGCATATTCCAGGGCCGCGCCCAGCATCAGCGCCACCCCTTCGAGCGAGCCCATCTGCTGCATGAGCAGGTAATGGGGGGCATAGTCCCAGGCGTCCGCGGCCTCGGTATATGAGAAAGGAATGAGGTCGGCGTTGAGGACATTGGGTTTGCCGTCCCCTGCATGACTGAAGACCCAGGCAAAGAGGGCCTCAAAATGGGCCGCGTCCTGGGGCGTGGAGGGGAAGACGTAAGCCTGCCCGGCCGCGCCGTTCACCGCCAGGCCGAAGGCCTGGAGGATCAGGCCGGTCATCCAGGCATAATGGTAATCGCTTTTATACCCGCCATAGTCCTTCTCGCCCCGGTTTTCCCGGAGATCGTCCAGGAGACGCCGGGCCAGGGTTCCGGCCCGGTCGTCGCCGTTGCGCAGGAAAATATAAAGCCCCCCCAGAACCAGGGACGCAGCCATGCCGGGGTCGTAGCCGGGGCCGTAAGAGAAGCCGTATTCCGAAAAATTCTGGGGAAATTTCCACCCCGGGCCGTCCGGCTGGACAAAAACATCCAGCCAGGCCAGCCAGTTCTCCAGGATGGCCCAGGCCTGGGGGTCGTTGGTGACAAAGAAATACTGGGCCAGGCGCATGAAGGCCCAGTACTGGCCCAGGCCGTAGCCCACCTCCGGATAGGCGCTGCCGTTCACCTGCCCCTGGACGATGCCCCAGGTGTCTTCATATTCCTCCGGGGGCAGCACCCGGCGCTCATACTTGAAGTAGTCCAGGGAGAAGACCCCGCCGGAGCCGAGGTTGAGGTACGCGGTATTGGCGAGGCCGCTTCCGGCCGCCAGATTGTCGCTCCCCAGGAGCACGCCGTCTTTGATTTTATAAATCTTGCCTTCCCCGGGGGACACCATCCAGGTGAGCAGGTGCCAGGCGCCGTCCAGCACTCCGGGAATATCGGCGTAGGAGTCCCCTGCCGCGGTGGTCACTTTCAACTGGAGTGCGGCGCTCCCGGCCTCCTTGGTCTGAATCACCCAGCCGTCCCCGGCCATTTTGTCCGCCAGCCAGAGCCAGCCGCTTCCCTGGGGCGATCCTTTAATCACCAGGGTCAGGGAAAAGGGGGCCATCCCCGGCTCTAACAAAGAATTGCTGGCCAGGCTGGCGTGGGCCGTGCCGTCGAAACTCACCGCGGTATTCCCCGGCTGGCAGACTCCGGGGACGTAAGCGGGGCTGCCGCTGCTCCACCACAGGGTGTGGCCGTGGCCGGAGGCGTCGGTGAGGCTCTCATTAAAGTGCCAGGCCCCGCTTACCAGGCCGAAATTACGGTACTTGGGCCACCAGGAAAAATTGGTGAAATCCTCCTCGCCGCAAAGGGCGATGTTTTCCACGTCGTTTCTGGTGTGCACGGGCAGGATGGGGCCTTTAGTTCCCCCATAGCGTTGGTGAAATTCATCCTGGGCGTTCCGGTGCAAGTTTAGATAATTCTGGGCCGGATTCAAGCCCCCCACCAGATAGGGAGCCAGGGGCTGGGCGTAATGCACCGGGGTGGGGCCCCGCCAGGGACTCAGACCGTAAGGAGTCAGGGAAATGGCCAGCCGGGGGGCGAAAGGGTAGGGGTCTTCGGCCTCCAGATTGAGGCTGACCTCGTCCAGCCACCATTCCTGGTCCGGCAGGCCCTGGGCTTCCATCTTGAATTCCAGGACCCTGAGGCGCGCGGCGCCGGCAAAGGTGAGGTGGTCCCCGAACTTGAGGTCTGTGAGATACAAAACCCCGTTGCTGGGAGGGGAGGAGTGGATGCCCACCTCCACCACCTGGAGGGGGTGGGTCAGGGGATGGCTGCCCCAATCCAGGTTCATATCCCCCAGGTTTACGGCCACCCGCTGCCAGGCGTTGACCTGGACGTTGACGTCTTTATAGAAATAGCTCTCCCTGGCGTCCTTCACCTTCACCCGCAGGTTTAGGTAATTGAACCCGGATACCACCGGTTTGATGAGAAAATTTACCTGGCTGTGCCCGGTGGAATCGCAGCGCCCGGGGTCGATCCCCGCCCACGCGCCCCAACCCGTGGCCTGGGAGGAGAGGTCCCAGGCCACCTGCAACGGGGTATGGAAGGTCTCGCCCCCGAATTCCAGGACCTCTTCCCGGTCGCAGATGGCGATGTCGCTGTCGTCGGGTGCGCCCGCGGAGTACCAGGACCCCCACATGGCCCGCACCCGGTCGCCGTCATGGATGATATTGTCCCGCCGCCAGCACTGGTTAAAGGGGATCTCGAATTCAGCGGTCTCGGGATAACGGTCCGGCAGGGCGTGCACAAAGGTGTGCTGCGGCCCCCAGGGGTCCGGGTCGGACGCGGTGGAATCATTGAGGCACACCAGCAGACGCCGGGGGCGCTCCTCGGGCTCCCCGCCCCAGAAATGCCAATAGTCCCCGGCCGCCAAATCTGTGCCCGGTCCGCTTTCCCAATAGACCTGGAGGCCGCCGTCCAGAGGCACGGGGTGGTCCCGGTCCCCGGTGAGGACGCCGCCGGCTTCCCAACTCCGGCCCGCGTTCTGTGACCAGCGGCAGGTGGCCTGGCCCACTTCGCCGCCGTTTTGGATCTGCACCACAAACTTCTTTTTTTCCTGGGGGGTGTAATCCCCCGTAACCACCATCACGGCGCTGCCGGTTCCCACCTTGGCGAGACTGTGCACCCGCCGGCTCCCGGCCGGGCCCCGCAATTTGAGGCGCACCCGGTCCACCGCGGCGAAAGGGCCGTGCGCCAGGGACCAATCCAGGCCGTAGCCGAGCCAGGCCGCGTCCTGGCTGGCAGGCAGCTCCGCCAGGATATGCAGTTCGCGGCCGGGGGAGTCCGCAGCGGCCTCGATTTTAAAGGTTTGAAAGGCAGCAAGGCCGCTGGTCGCGCCCCGGTAGAGCAGATAAGCCCCCCGGTCCCACCGCTGCCGCTCGAAATTGTCGAAAATTAAAGGAGAAACGGAGCTTTCCGCCCGGGGATAAAAGGCATCCCACAAAAACTTGAGTACGGGCCGGTAATCCCGGCCCTGCTCCTGCCCGGCCAGGTGCATAATGACCATGAGGTCCAGGATGCGGTCCACCGCGAAATCATAGGTGTAGTCGTCCCGGGCCCGGTAAGCCCGGCGGATGCAGGGATAGTTGTTCAACGGCTCATACTTGGCGGCTTTTTCGCCGGTGAGGTGGATATAGTAAAGCTGGACCGTGGTTCCCGGGGGCAGGGGCGTCCCCAGGGTGATCTCGGTTACGTCCCCCAGGTTGGCGTAAGACCCGCCCGGGTAATAGTTGGTGAGATCCCCGGACAGGGGCTCGGCCCAGAATCCTTCCCAGGGAAAGACGGTCGCCGCCGGCCATACCCCCCGGATTAGGCAGACCCGGCCGCCGCCGGGATTGGGACTGGCAATGCGGACCCGTCCGTCCGCCTCCACCAGGGCGGTGGCGCTGTCCCAACTGCCCGCCACCGCCTCCTGGAGGGGAGTGCCCCCCATGTTGTCGAAGACCCAGTTGAATTGGGACGCCCGGGCCCATTGAATACGCGACATTCGAATTCCTCATTTAAAAAAGTTCAAAGTTCAAGGTTCAAAGTTCAAGGTAAAGACTGCAATTGCCAGGAACTTTCATTACTTATGAGTTAAGTGTAATGACAACAGAGGTTATCATACGACTTGTCATTAGCAAAATGGCTCTGAACATGAACCGCTTTGCCCACAACTGTATGTTAATCTCCGATGTCATTACAGTTAAGCGTTAGGTTCGTTAATGACTTTGCGGAACAGTTCCTCAGGGAACATTGGCCCGCCCACAAATTTTGCACTGTTGCCGAAGGATGCCTCTAACCTTGAACTTTGAACTTTGAACCTTGAACTCGTATGGACAGAAAACATAAAACTGTTCACTCTTCCCCGAGATACGCCTTGATCTTGATCTCCCCGAAGTCCGACCAGAAGTCGTAGAGGCAGCGTTTCAAGATCTCCCGCAGGGCCTGGGCCGCGGGGAGGTTTTCAAAACAGACGCCGATGGCGTAATCGGGGGTGAGGCTCTTGGCCAGGTCGAAACTCTCCTGCTCCATGGCCGGGCTTAAGCCCACCGCGGTCAGAATATCGGTGATGATATCCACCGGGTGGGTAGTGGCGTCCTTGACCACCCTGGCCTCCACCGTCGCGGAGCGGCCGGTGACCGCGATCACCCCGGTTTCGCGGTCCGCGGCCACCCGGTCCCGGCTCTCTTCCCCGTTCAGGTACACCTCGGTAATGGCTGCGAAAGGCCCGCCATAAACCTGGTAGCGGTAAACCCGGGCCTGGGCGGTAAAGGTCCAGCGATCTCCGGCCATCAGGTCCGTGCCCGAGCCGGACTCCCAATAGAGCGCCAGCCCGTTTTCCAGCTCCACGGGGTTCTCCGCCCCGGCGGTGTCCAGGCCCGTCTCCCGCCAGCTCTGGCCGTTGTTGGCGGACCAGCGGAAGGAGGCGGAGCCCACTTCGCCGTTATTTTCAATATGCAGGAGGTAATCCTGGTCAAGTTCCCCCCGGTAAGTCCCCAACACCTGCAGCGTCGCACTGCCGGAGCCGGTCTTCACCGGTTCGGTAATCTCTGCCGGGATGGTTTCCGTGAGTTCGGCCCCGGCCAGGTAAGGCCCCCGCATAAAGGGCCGCCTCTCTCCTTGGGGCGAGGGCGCGCCGAGGCGGGTTTGCAGCCGGGCCGCGACCCAATCCCGGCTCTCCAGGCGCACCCGGTGTTCCCCCTGCCAGGCGTGGGCCATGCCGGCCAGGCGATCCAGCTCCCCCTGATAAACCAATTGCCATTCCACCCGGCCCCGGGGCAGTTCCCAACCGTGATAGAGGGCGAGTTGCTTCTGATTCCAGGGCAGACCCAGAAGGTAAAAGTTCTCCCCGCCGGCCAGCCATTGACCCCGGCGGTTGTCCAGGAGCAGGACATGGTCCCCGGGCTTGAGCTCGCTGAAGTCCCGGGCCAACTCCACCTGCACCGCGCCGGGGTCCAGAATCTCTGGCTCCGGCAGGCTCAGGCGTCCTTCCAGCCGCAGGTTCGCCAGATAACCGGGGAATGCCCCTGCCGCGCTGTAGCTCTCGTAACCGCCATCCGGAGCCTGATTGACCGCATAGGCCGTGAAGGCATCCGCGTCTTCGGCTGCGTCCACGGCCCAATGCCTGAGCGTCTCCCGGAACTCCACCCGGACCTGGAAGTAGGGCAGCAGAGGATATTCTTCACTCCGGTTCATGGATACATAAGCCGCGGCGCTAACTTCTCCCGGGTTGGCTCCGGTCCGCAAGCTTACCACGGCTTCCATCTGCCCGGCCTGGTCGTCCCAGAAGGCCGCCACCAGATTGAGGTAAGGGGAATAGGAATGCATCACCGGGGAGGTCCAGGACGCGGTGGAGTAATAACCCTCCGCCAAAACCAGCTTCCCCGGTTCGCCTCCGTACGCGGTGTGCAAAAATTCCCCGGAGCCGGGAGCCAGGCCGTAATCCAGATCAAAGGGATAAAGGACGGCCTTTACCCGGGGTTTGGTGCCGCGGGTGCCGCTCTCTTCTTGCAGATATTCGCTGCCGGTAGGTCTCATAAGTTTGTCTATGGCAGAGCTGTCAGCTATCAGCCTTCAGCCTTCAGCTATCAGCTATCAGCTAAGGAAAGAAGGGAAATTCTTTAAGCTGAAAGCTGATCGCTGAAAGCTTTCCCAAATCACACCTCTTCCAGCACCATCGTCCCCGACCAAAAGCCCGGCGCCACCTCTCGAAAGTCCACGTCACTGGTCCAGACCCCGGTAAAGGTCTTGGCGCCGCCCGCGTCCCGGTAAAAGTCGATTTCCGTCTGGGCCTGTTTGATGGCGGTTAACTGGTCCTTTTGAGCCGTGGAAATATACTGGAATTTCAGGACCCAGCGTTGTTTCAGGCCCCGGGAATAGCTCCTTAAGGTGCCGTCCAAGGCCCGCTCCCGGTCGGTCTCGTCCTGGAGCAGCTCCTGGTAATCCCGGGAAAAGTTGACCGGCAAGATGTAGCTCTGGCGGCCGCTGCCTGAGGGGGTCCACTCCAACTTGGCGTTGGCCATCGCTAGCTTCCTCCGTGGCGCGGGCGTCCCGCCCGCCGACGGTTTTGCAGATCGATCCGGGCCATACCGGCGTCAGCCATCTCCAGCCTCTCTACCAGCGGCGGTCCGCTTCTTTTTGGAGCAAGGGCAGGATATGGCGCTGCACCAGCCGGTCCCAATCCACCCGGTTGACCCCCGCGGCATCCAGGGTTTGCACCTGGATAGTGACTCCCAGGCTGGTCCCTCCGTCCCGGGGCACCCGCTCGAAGCGTCCGGATCGCAGGGCCTCAAAATTTTGGGTCCCCAGGCGGGCCATACTCTCCCGGGGCAGGATGCCTTCGCCGGATTGGGCCAAAATCAATTGTTCATCGCTCTCCCAGGTCCCGGAAGAAACAGTCGCGCCCTGGTGGGCGGAGACGAGGCCCCCCTGGTGGAACAGGCCTCCGAACCCCAGGCCGCCTCCCAGCCAGGAGAGCCAGCCACCGCCGTCGCCGCCCCCGAAGAGGCCGAGCCAGGACTGGCTTACCTTCTCCAGTTGCCGGAGAAAATTTTCCACCCAATCCTCCAAGTCCCCGGAAATCTCTCCCAGGGATTTCCCCAGGCTTTGGCTTAAAGAGTTGCCCGCGGCTTCGCCTTTGGCCGCGAGGTCGTCGAATCCGGCCTGGGCCAGGGAGGACATCTCCTCCAGGGAACTTTGCCACTCCCGGGAGAACGCGGCCCAACTTTCCTGCATCTGCCGGACCTCGGACTCCCAGGCGGCGGTGCGGCCCCGGCCGTACTCCCGGCTGAGGTTCAGCATCTCCTCCTGTTGGGCCCGGAATGCTTCCAAGTCCTGCCGGTTATATCCCGATGTCCGGTCTCTGGGCATGCTTCCCTCCCATACCCCCTTCCATGATTTTTTGTACCAGCCCCAACAGCAGCCAGGTTTCCAGGCTCAGGTCATTGGCCTTAAAGGGATACCCCGCCCGGCGGAGCCGGTAAAGTAACAGCAGATGCCGGGTCCAGGGGGAAAGGGACTCGGGCCGCAAATATTCGTCACACGCCCCGCAGGCCCAGGCTGCGAACGCGCCGTTTGCCGCGCGGCAGCGGCGCTGTTCCCGGGGGCCGCACAGCCTTCCTGCAGCCACGGCCTGCAACTCCCGGAGCAAGGGCCAGTCGTCAAGGATACCCGGCTCGGGAGGTATGAAATTCCCATTCATGCAATGCCTTATCAAAGGGATTTTTGTATGCGAACCTGGGGTTCGCCCAAGGTCCCCCAAGGGCGAACACAAGGTTTGCCCCTAGAGAACCGCCCGCAAGCCCTCAAACACCCGCTGGGCCAGATACGAGACCAGGTCCGGGGCGTGCTCCTGGAGCCGCTCCTTCCAATCCGGGTGGCGCTCCGGGTCCAGGGGGAGTTCTCCGTCAACTTCCGCCACCAGGAAATCTCCCGCTCCGAAGCCGGTCAGGATCTCCAACCCGAACTTGAGCCGGGTCTCCCCCAGGCAGAAGCGGCGCTCCCCCCCCTCCAGACGGAAGGCCGACAACTGGTAGGCCACCCGCTCCTCGGAAGTGGGGCGCCGATAGTGGAGAGTCACCTCCGAGCCGGAAACCGGATCGTGCACCACTAGAGAATGACTTTCTTCCATTAAAACCCTGGCCATGGTTGCTCCTATCAAGAATTACCCGGGAGATAGCATTTCCGGGGAGAAGAGGGAAAAAGGGGAAAAGGGCAAAAGGTAAAGACTTCCACCTCTTTTTCCCTTTTAACCTTTTCCCCTTTTCCCCCTCTAGGCCGCATACCCGCTCACCATATTCTGCACCCTGACAACGACCGAGCCGTAGTCATCATCCTCCAGCACCGCGAATTCCACCTCTTCGGCCAGGCGGCGTTGGGCCACCTTCACGGGCGCGGCCAGGACCCCCACCCGGGGAAAGATCAGTTCCACCTGGTAGCTTAAGCCCGGCTCGAACTCCGGCCCCTGGGCCAGGAGCTGGATCGTCAGGGCGTCGTTGTCCTTAAGATGCTGGGCCAGCAGAAAATCCCGGAAATCCCGGTCAAATTCCAGTTTTTGCTCCCGCCCGGCCCTGAACGCGCGGTTGGCATAATCCACCCCCGCGCCCGGCGTGCGCTCCGGAGTCAGGTGGTTGTCGTAAGTCCAACTCAGGCGGCGCAGTTCCCCGGCCAACTGGTGGCCCCCGAGGATGGCGTTGCCGTCCCAGCGGCCCCCCAGGTTAACCTGCACCCGGCTCACCTTCAGTGGCGGCTCTTCCACCCGGGGAGGCGGAACCATCCAGCCGCTTTCCGGGGGCAGATAATAGACCCGGAAAGTGGTGGAGGTCCCGACGCTTCCCGGAGGGATAATAGTGATCACCGCAGGGATGGCGCCGGAGACCGCGCTGTAGGTTACCTCGTTCCAGGCCAGGGTCCCGGGATTGAGGACCTGGACGGCCTGGATGTTGCTCAATCTTTCCGCCGCGCTCTCCCCGGCCACCCCACTGGCCGCCAGGGTCAGACCGGCGGCGTTAAAGGCCGCGGTAATCTCCTCCACCTGGGTGTTGTCGCTCACTTTGCCGGTGCCCTTCACCGTGCCGCTGATTTTGGCCCAGCCGTCCTTGGGGAATTCGGCCCGCACCTGGTCGATAAAGCAGGAAGCAAAGCGCCTTTTGAGCACCTGGCGTCCGAAGCGCATGGCTGCGGTAAAACTGGGGTTGGACCGGGAAACGTCCACCTCCCCGGAGCGGGGCCGGATGACGTGGCGAAAGCCGCTTTCCAGGGCTTCTGTCTCCGCCTGTCCCAGGCAATAGGCTAACAGGAAGGCAAAATGCTGGGGTTGGGCCCGGGTAAAAGTGAGGGTCCCGCCCACGCTTCCCCCCAGATCGTGGAGACGGTCCGCTTCCTCCTTGCCGGTCAACTCCTCCCGGTTGGGAACCTTCAGAGCCCGGTAATTAAGAACGCTGTTCAGATCCGCCAGCATCAGCGTGTCCAGTTCCTGTTCGGAGTTGATGGCCGTTTCCTGATGGTTGGCAGAGACCGCCAGCAGATTGTGGGTGGCCAGAAAATTGCGGATGGAGCGGGGCATAGAAGCGTCTCCTTAGAAATGTTTCACCAGGCTGGTGCTATATTCAGCCCCATAAACGGCTAGCTCCTTGGTGGTGAGCCAGGGCTCTTCCTTTTCCAGGGAAAACGGGGTGATTTCCAGCCCCAGGTCCTGATGCCACAGAACCCGGCGCACTCCTTCCAGGATCTGGTAAATTCCCCCTTCCTGCCGCCGGGTCTCGGCCTCCCCCCTTAAGGGGCGCACCGCGATCAGGATGGCGAAATCCAGGGTCAGGTCCGCGGACCCCATGGCCGTCTGTTCCCCCCGGTTTTGCCGCCACCTCACCAGCACCGCGGGCAGCCGCCACCCCTGGCTTTGCAGGTCCTCCAGCCAGTTGCCCTGATGAGAGGCCACGGTCTGGACCAGGGAGCCGAGTTCGCCGGCCAGGGCCCCCAGTATGGCCTCTTCCACCGCGCTCCAGGTAACCTCAGCCACCGTCGGCCCCTCCTACCATTCCCCCAGGGTGTCCCGGGAGAAAAGACGGTGGGCACTGACAAAATCCGGGGATTGCCGTACTGCTGCCGGGGGTTCGCCACCGCTTCCGGCCAGGGTCGCATGGCCCCCGGCCACCTGTTTTAAGAAAGCCTGGGCATCCAGGAACTTTTGCCGCCAGACTGCCGGGGCCACCCCCCGCCGGCTGTAAAGATGGTAAACGGCCAGGTCCGCGGACAGGGATTTCACCCGCTCCGGCGCCGGAGAGAAAGGTACGGCATAACGCATCCCGCAGGCCGCGTCGATTTCCGCGTCCGCCCTGGCGATGGCCTCCGCCACCACCTGGCCGTCGGGTTCGTCGCCTGTTTCCGCGGTCAGCGCGGCCAACTCCGCCTGGCTGATCATGGTGAGTAGATCGTCTTGAGTAGAATAGGCCATCGCTCTCTCTCCATTTCTCCGGACCGGGTATATCCCCCGGGTCACTTTCGCATTGGCTCTTTTGCCGGAAAACGAAAAACGGTATTAAACGGTCACTGCCCGCACAATGCTAAAAGCCAGGTCGCCGCTCTTTTCCATGGTGACCGGGGCTGCGCCCGGAAAAGTAACTTTCAGTTCCCCCACATAGGGGCCGGGAGTCTGGTTGGTATCGGTTCCTTCCAGAAATACGGAGACGGTGCCTTGGGCCGCCTGGCTCAAGTCAAAAGTCGCGTGGTTTTTCGAGATGGCATAACCAAGGTCGTTCTTTTTCTTCTTCACCCCCAGAAAGAGGGTGGCGCCGCTTAGATCCACGGCCGTCTCGTTCTCATCGGTTATCGTGAGATGAAGCTTCTTGGCTTCGCCTTGCTTGAGGGTAATAGTCTCAGCCATCGGGAGTCACCTTTAATCTGCGAATTTGGGGAGTGGCGCATAACCTGCGAATATTGGCGCCCAGTGCCAATTTTGCCGGGATCCGGACAATCCAGGGGCTGCCCCAGGCCTCTGCCGTGGGAATATTTCCGGCTGCAGAGATGGTCACCGGACCAGGATTGACCGTGAGCAGCCCTAAAGCCGCGGTGCTGGAAATATTGCCAGCTCCGGTGAGCGTCACCGGCCCGGGAGAAATAGTATGAAGGCCGAACCCCTCGACTGAGGGGATATTGCCAGCCCCGGAAAGGAGTTGGGTTTCTGAGGCGCCGAAGAAGTTCACCCCGAACCGGGCAATTCCAAATTTACTCATATTAATCTACCGGTTTTCCTCCGGGGCCAGCAACCGGTTCAATTCCTGCTGACAGCGCTGCCGCCACTCGGATAAGAGCTGCATCTGGAAGTCAATGCGGGTGATCCGCTCTTTCAGCAGGTCGCAGCTCAGGCCTCTAATCTTTTCATTTAACCGGTCAACCTGGTCCTTCTCTTCTTCAGACCTGGCGATGTTCATTTCCATGGAGTTTTCTCCCGGTCGTTTAACTGAGGCTCAGTGAGCCGGTAACCACCGTCCCGTTGGCAGATTTGCCTTTGAACATCACCTTCCCTGCGCCGTCGGTCTTGTCAAACCACAGGGCGCATTCCCCCGGGGCCAAATCTCCATCCGCCGGTGCCGAGTTGAGGGTATTGAAGATGCCGAGGCCCCGCAGATAGCCATTCACATCGAGCTTCTTGCCCGGACTCGCCGTCCCGATGCCGACGTTGCCGCCATTGAGAATTGTCATATAAGTGGAACTGCCCTTTTGAAAAGTCAGTGCACCCGGGGTAGCGGGAGTTCCGTCGCTATCGGTGAAATCAATAATAGCACCACCTGTGATGGCTCCACCATTACCAGACCCCTGCAAAGAAAGTTTGGCGCTTCTGTCGTTCGTTCCGTCGTTTGCTTCTACGCGAAGTACATTGTTGCCCGCATTATATATATGCAGCTTCGCTCCCGGCTCCGTCGTCCCGATGCCGACATTCCCCGCGGCATCCACCGTCACCGCTTCGGGGCTGCCGTCAGACGCCCAGAGCTTCGAGTGCTTATGGCCGGGGTCGATGCTATCCGGATTTTTCAATAAATAATCGAGGGAGGCGGGCACCGCGGAATTATCGATTCCCACCTTGGCTTCCAGGTTGTTGATTGCTGCGGCAGGGATAATATCCTGCCCGTCTACAAAATTACTTAACAGTACTGGGAAAGCCATATTCCTTGCTCTCCATATTGGAGGTTGGGTTGCGGGTTGCGAGTTTTTCAACTCGCAAACTGAACCCGCAACTCCAGCTAGATCTTAAAGATTTTGTTGGGCCCGTTATCCCAGGCCACAATGATGTCCCCGCCGTTGGGGATCACCGGCAAGCCGGTGGCCGTGTCGATGTAAGCGATGAGCCTGGAGGTCCCTTCCGCACCGTTGTCTTGATAGAGCACCAGGGCCTCCGAGGGATCGCCGTTCACCGCGGGAAAAGTTAGGTCAGCGGCATCGGCGATCCCGCCTGTCGTGGTTTTGCCAGTGAGAGCCGCGCTGGTGGCTACCCGCGCCGCTCCGGGAATATCGCTCAGGAACTGGTGTGTGGCCAGGTTGACGGCATAGTCCGCGGTATCAATGAGAATCGCCTTGATGACGCCGGTATCCCAATCGATCTCACCCGCCAGGAATCCTTCCCGGCCTTTGTCGTAAAGGGCGTTGGCCATTATACTTCTCCTTGCGTCTTTGCGCCTTTGCGTCTTTGCGTGAGGTTATTGCTCGCGCAAAGACGCAAGGGTCCCTAAAGTTAGGCCAGCTCCGGCATCACCAGCAAATCCGCGGTGCCCTGCCAGACATTGGATTTGCTGCCGCCGGTTTCCGGATCGCCGATGATGAATTGGGCCTGGAGAATCTCCCGGGCGGATTTCTCCAAAGAAGGCGGCACCACCATCAGGTTGGGTTTAATCCCCAGGGGCCGCCCCTCGGCGTTGGTCAGAGACATCATGGCCGCCCGGGAAGCGGCGTAATTGGCGGCGTCCAGAGTCTGCTTGGAGGCGTAGGCCAACTGCCAGAGGCCGTAGGCCGCCGCGCCCCGGTAGTCCACGCCGTAGCGGTATTTCTTGCGCATGAACGCGTGTTCGTCATCCGGGCGGTCCATCCGCACCAGCTCAACTCCCCGCCGCAACTGAAAGATTAAAGGTTTTACGGCCCTGGAGGTGTCCAGCAGATACCAGGCGGTCCCTGAACCCCCGGCGTGGTTGGCGGCGGTCCCGGAGCCCAGGGGATGGTCGTTGTCGAAGAAATTTTGGCCGTCGTAGCAGACGCTGGTGAAGGCGTTTTTCAGCAGATCCGCGATCAGCTTTTCCGGGTGCTTCCGGGCTTCCTGGGCCAACGCGGCGATGATGGGGTTGTAAAAACCCAACTGCTCGTCCTCGATGTCGTTCCGCTCCACCTCGATGGTGGCTTCCCAGTCCTTGCTTTCGATCTGGTAGGCCTTGGGTTCCAGCGAGCTGATCTGCCGGTCCCCCAGCCATTCCCGGACCATGGGAAAATCCAGCAGGAATTTGTAATCCATGATGCGGGTATTGGCCGGCACGGTCATGGCCACCTTCTCGTACCAGGTCTCGGTCTCCTGGAACGCGGCGTTGAAGACCGCGGTGAATGCGGTGTACAGTCTGGCTAAAGCCTCGGAGTTGACAATCATCCGTAATCTCCCTTATCTGGCGATATCGATCCAGCCCTTGGTGGCGGACCCGTACTTGACCAGAACCCCGACTTTCACATCATTGGTGGGCCCGGCCGCGTCGTCAAAGGTGTGGTCGTCCACCGCGTACATGGGGTCACCCATCATGGCCTGGGTGATGCTGGCCGCGTCGAACTCGAAGACCCCCTGCCGCCTGACCCGCACGTTTTTGTCCCCATCGGCCCCGGTCGCGTTATTCACCTGCTCCAGGGCTACCCCCGCCAGGCGGAAGCCGCTGGTATCTGCCGCGGGTACGGCAAAACCGCCGGTGTTGACGCACACCAGGGAGCCGGCATAGATTTTTACGCTGGTCGCCACCGGGTATTCCACCTCCACTCCTTCCCGGTAGGGGGTGGCCCGGTCTTTGGTTAAGGCTGCCATAATTCCTCACCTCCGTTGAAATACGGTTTTCGGTTTTCGGTTTTCGGTTTTCGGTAAAAGATTGCTGATTATCGACTTAGAGACTAATGGGCCGATCCAGTCCGGGCCTTGGCCTGGAGATATTGTTTCGGAGACAAATTAAGGGACCGGCAGAGAACCAGTTCTTCCGGAGCCAGATGGCCCGAGGCCCGGTTGTCTTGCCGGTCCAAGTGCAATTCCATCCCCACGGGCACCACCTGCGGGGCCCGGGCCACGAAGGTCTGAAAGCCTTGCGCGTCCTGGCGGTAATATTCCAGGGCCCAGGCCCTCTGGGCCGGGGTGATCTTTCCGGCCTTCAGGGCCTCTTCCACGGCCTGGTCCGAGGTCTCCGCGGCCAGGCGGGATTTGAGCCGCCGCAGTTCCTCTTCCACCTCCCTGAGCCGCTGGGAGTCGGCTTGCACCGCCTTCACGGCCTCCAGGATTTCTAAAGCCGGGGCCTCCTCCGGCAATTTCAGGGCCGCGGCCAGATTCCGGCAAAATTCCAGAACTCCGGAGGATACGGCTTGGACCTCGGCATCCGGGGCCAATCCTAGAAATGCTTTGAGTTTCTCCACTTCCTCACCTCGCGTCGCGTTTCCGTCTTTGCGGGTTGGCCGCGGCGCCGCGGCCGCCTCTTTCTCCCCGGCGTCCCATTTGGCCACCAATGGCGGCAGCCTTTTAATCGCCGGCACGTTGGTCAACCCCACCTGCATCAGGGCCAGGGGTTGGCGGGTTTCCGGGTCCAGTTGCAGCACCGGCGAAAAATAGCGATATTCCCGGTTGCGCAGATATTCCTGGGCCTGGGAGGTCCATTCCACCCGGGCCCAGAGACCGTCGCCGCGGTCTTCCAGGTCCTTGATCCAGCCCGCGGCCGGGGCTCGCCTGCCTTGCAAAGATTGATGCTCATAATCGATGACCAGGTCCACTCCCCGGGAGCGGAAGGCCGCCACCAGGGCTGCCAGGGACTCCGGGTCCGCCTGCAAAGGCTCCGGCCGGTCCAGCAGCTCCACCCGGCCCGCCGGCAGCAGGAGAATCCACTCCGGCAAGGTGTCAATTCCTTGATTTTTCATGTTTAATGGGCCTCTGCTACAAGAAGTTCAAAGTTCAAGGTTCAAAGTTCAAAGTCGAGAGCAGTGCCTGGTTAAAACTTGTGAATTAATCGCTTGGCGCTCCGGCTGCCTTCACTCCTGCGTCTTGGGCCAGTGCCCGGGCCTCCTTTGCCTGTAATGCCAACTGCTCCGCCTGGGCCGCATCCTGGCACCACTGGCGCTGCATCTCCCCGGCCAGGAGCAGGGCGGTGTCCGCGGCCACCACGGCCCGCCGCATTTTTTCATCGTTCTGCCATTGCTCCGCCAGTAATGGCGAATAGTAGCTCTGCACCGTCTCCAGGGAGCGCTGTACCTTCTGGAACACCCCCGGATTCTGGCAACACCCCGCGGCCAGGACCAGGGCCAGGCCCAAAGCTAGGCTAGTAACCCTCCATCTTTTGCGCATCAGTTCCCTCCTCCCGCTTCTTTTCGGCCCCCCCGGGCCAGGGGCACGCCGAAGCGCTCAGCCACCTGGCCCCCCTCCAGGGGCACGCCAATTTCCTTCAAATTGCGATAGACTTCGGACAGGGTCTTCAGGTCCTCCTCCTCCGCCAGTTTGAAGCGGAACCAGGGGCAGGGCCGGTCCCACCCGAAGTTGAAGCCCACCAGGGGCCGGATCAGTTGCTCCCTCAAGGTCACCGCCAGGGTCTGGGCGTCCGCCTCCACCAGGTCCCGGCGCACCTGGGCGTGGACCCGGGCCGCGCTGTAGGTGCCGGTGGCCCCCGCGGTGTCGGTGGTCAGGGTCTGTCCCAAGACCGCCTTGGACATCTCCCGGTTGCAGAACTCCGCCAGGGTCTGGTAGGGATTGGCGTTGCCGCTCAAGCGGGACGCGGCCTCCACGAATTCGATCTCCGTGGATTTGCAGATCACCCCTGCGGCGTCCGACCCCAAGTTGCGGATGGCCCGGATCAGGGCCTCCCGGTCCGCGGCCGAGGCGCCGGGGTCGTATTTCCCCAGGCGAAGGGGCATGCCGAAGACCTCGTTGAACGCGGCCCAATCCTTCAGCGCATAATTCTTCAGCAGATACATCCAACCCACCACCCTGAGCACCCCGGCCCGGGGCGCATGCCCGCTCCGGGCCTTGAAACGGTGGTAGATCACCTTCCAGGGCGGCGGCTCCTCTCCCTGCCAGGGCGCCTCCGGGGTGAGAAGCCGGGGTTTCAGGTCCTGGATAAAGGTCACCCTTTTCTGGGGAATCCACCTGAGTTCCACGGCCCGGGCCTGTCCTGCCGCCACCTCCCACATAATTTCTGAGACCGCGTAGCCTTTGCCGATGGCGTCCAACAGGTCCAGGAACGCGCCTTCCACGTCCGGCAAGGCATCCAGGATTTCCCGGACGAAGCCGGCGATGCGCCCATCCTCAAGGGTCTTGGAGTAGGGCAGCACTTCATAATCCAGGCTGAGCACCGCCATCTTCCGGGTCTGGAGCAGGGAGGCCAGGTGCGCGTCCTTCTCTTCCATTTCTTCGAACAACTCCATCTGGCGGTAAACGTCCCCTTGATCCGCCAGCCGGAAGATTTCTGTAAGCCTATCCGGAGTAAGTCCGGCGCTGGGATAGGTGCTCCAACGCTCCGCCAGACTCACCGCGGCCAGCTCCCGGGTCTCCGGCTTGGCCTGGGGTTTTTTGAAAGCTCGGCCGAATATATCCTTCAAACCCATGTTCTCTCCTGTGAGTAGTAGCCAGTAGCCAGTAGCCAGTAGTCAGTAGTCAGTAGTCAGTGGTCAGTGGTCAGTGAAAAAGCCTTATTTTCATTCTTTAAAAATTAAAGCTCAACGGCAACACCCTGTAATTACAGATTTATTTTCTGACTACTGACTACTGACTACTGACTACTGGCTACTCTGACTACTGGCTACTCTAAAAAGCCCCCCGACCCCGAAAAAGCCGCGGCTTCACGGCCTCGTACTCAGTCGCCCCCGCGCCCCCCATCCCCTGGGCCAACCGCACGGCCCCTTCCAGCGCGTCCGGCCCGTCGTCGTGCAGAGTCCGGGAAGGGAAGTAGAGCAACTGCTCCACCAGCAGTTCCTGGTCCGAATGGCCACGGATGAAGCGGATCTTGCCCCGCTCCATCAAGGGGCTGAGGCTGGCCACCCGGGTCTCCTTGGCCAGGCGGCTGGTCACGCCTTTGACCGGCAGCATCTGCCCCCGTTCCCGGCCCAGGCGGTCGAATTCCTTGAGCAGCAGACGCTGGAACAGGTTGTCCTCCACCCCGAAAATCTGGTAGCCGTATTCCCGGTGCCGGTTAAAAATCGCTCCCAGGGTCTGCTCCAGGGTGGTCTTCTGAATAAACGCGTCCATCACGTAAAAGATCATCTCCCCCGGGTCCCAACCCACGGTGATTGCAGCCTTGTAATCGGAGCCGGCCCCGCTTTCCAGTGAGGGGTCGAAAAACCCCGTCACCACCAGATTCCGGTCTTTCAAAATGTCCGGGTGGTAGTAGTGAATCCACTCTTCTTTAAAAAACCCGGATTCCGGCGCGGGTTCATTCATCTTTTCCCGGTTGAAGGCCAGGGCCCCCATCATCTGCTTCTGTTGGGCGAGCTTGGCCACGGGGTGCCGGGCCTCCCACAGGGAGGAGCCGTCCTCCTGGAAGGCCCGGTAGATGCGCCGCTGAAAATGGCAATAAGGCTCCTCCGGGCTGCTCAGCATCAGGTGCAGGGCGCTGCGCCACCTCAAAATGGTGCCGATGATCATCAGGCTGCCTTGGGCGTCCAGCGCCGGATAGACCGCGGACTTCACCCAATCCAGAATCTGCTGCACGATCTCGGGGTTCCGCACGTTGACGTCGTTTTCCAGGTCGTCCAGGATCACCAGATCCGGCCGCCACTGCCGGTGCTTCAGGCCCCGGAGGCGCTGCCCCCGGCCCCGGGCCTTCACCCTGATGTCGTTGGCGGTGACGAAATCATCCACCGCCTTATTGGCCTTCACCAGTTGCCCGAAATCCTGGTGCAGCCTCTCGTTGTAAAGGAGTTCCAGGTAGAGGTACCCCGTCAGATCGCTGGCCAGATCCTCGCTGTCGCTGCCGATGAGGATGAAATGCCGCCGGTTGAAGCAGATCTGGTGCAGGACGTAGCCGAAGGAGCAGACCGTGGTCTTGGCGAATTCCCGGGGCGCGGCCACCGCCACCGGAGTGACCACCCCATCCCCGCGCTGCTCCAGGAATCCCACCAATTCGTAGTGGAAGGCCGCGGGGGCTTTGTTGAAATAGTGGGGCAGATAGGTGCGGCAGAAATAAAGGGGATCGGCTCCGGCCCGGTCCCGGCGGGTCTTTTGCTTCTCTTCGTTGTCTTCCCAAAACGGCGTCACTTCGAGAGTGAGGCGCATCAGGATGTCGTCGGCCTTCTGGCGGAACTCCGCCTTGGTCAGCTTCTTCTTCAAAGTCATGGCGTCTTTGGCCTTACTTTCCCAAATCCCCATCGTTTTCCAAATTCCGGAAAAATTCCTGGATGCGAGCAGTAATGATCTTCATTTCTTCCGAATCCGTCACCCAACTCCGTAAAAACTCGCTGAAGCGGTCCATCACCTCCAGGGACGCTCCCTTTAGGTCCCAACCCTGGGAGCAGAGGCGGTCGATCAAGGTGAGGATCTTGGTAAGTTCATCCAGCTCCTGGGGCTTCAGCTCCCCCTGAATCAACAGCCTCCCGGTTTTCTCCCGGAGGAGCCCCTTCAGAGCCTCCCCCAGCCAACGGGGGGAGACCAGCACTTGCAACCGCTTTTCGTCCCAGCGGCCTTCCCGCTGCCAGCGCTGGAGAGTGGAGCGGGCCACGGGAAACAGCCCTTGAATCTCCTCCAGGCTCTTGCCGGCCAGGTACAGGGATTGCGCTTCTTCCAGGTAAAGGTCTCTCTTGCCGCTGGGTCTCTTCCGGTTCGCCGTCATGGTCCTCCAGGGTATAGGGGAAAACCGCCAAAACCTCCAGCACACCTGGGACGGTTGACCCGGGATCGGTTTTTTGCCGGCTGTGCAGGAACAAATGACACCCTCCTATCCCCATCCCCATTTGAGTGATCAGTGATCAGTGCGTTCAATTCTTTTACTGATCATTGATTACTGGCCCCTGACCCCTAATCCCCCCCTGACCCCTGATTTATATCGCGTCTTGCTTTGCCCCTTTGCGGCTTTGCGTGAGGCTTTTCCAATAAGACGGGAGCACCGCCATGATCGTCATCCGCCCACCTGAAAGCATCTACCAAGCCCGGAGGGTCATTGAAAACGGGACCTTCCAGGGGCGCTGGCATTTTTCTTTCGATCAGTACCACGATCCCGAATACAACCGCTTCGGCACTTTAAGGGTTTTTAACGACGACACCCTGTCTCCCGGCGCCACCTGGCCCTTGCACCCCCACCGGGACAACGAAGTGGTGACCTACTGTGCGGGGGGCGAGTTTCGCCATGCCGACGAGCACGGGACAGGCGGGATTCTCAAGAAAGGCTGGGTGCAGCACACCACCGTGGGCTCAGGTATGTGGCATTCGGAGATCAATAATCTGCAAGACGCTCCCCTGCGCTTCCTGCAGATGTGGTTCCTGCCCGCAGTCCGGGGCTCGGAGCCCAAAGTGGAGCAAATGGCGGTGGAGCAGGCCCAACGCACCAACCGCTTCCTGCCCCTGGTGTCCAACGACCACCCCGGCGCGCTGCCCATTCTTTCCAATGCCCGGGTTTTTTCCTGTTTTCTGGAAAAGGGCAAGACTACGGCCCATTTCCTGGAGGCTGGCCGGGGGGGTTATCTTTACGTGTTGGAGGGGGGGCCGGTCCAGATTGACGGACATCTGCTCCCGGCCCTGGCCGCAGCAAAGATCAGTGATGAACTGGAGATTAAGCCCTTAGCCCAGGAGGAGGCGGAGCTGATCCTGGTGGATGTGCTGTTGGTCTGAAAAACTCCGGGTTCCGAGTCATTTTTCAGGACTCAGTTTTACCTTTAGGGCGGGCCGTGCCCGCTGGCTTTTGTTTTTGCTAGGTATTATCAGGCGGGGTGGTCATAAAGAACCTGGCAGCCCGGATTTTCGATTAAACCGCCAAATGCAAGCCTCGAAAGGACTGGCCTCCTTTTTAGCTCTAAATAAAAAGCCCCGTTCTATCAAGGCGGGGCTTTTTGAGTCGCAACTTAACAAAATAGTGTTATCTTAAAGAAAGACCCTATAATCAATATTGAGTGCCTTAGATAGACGTTTTGCTAAATCTTTCCCAATTGGCCTTTTGCCTTTCTCCATCTCGGATATATGACTTTGCTTTACACCTATAGACAAAGAAAGCTCTTTCTGTGTAAGACCTTCCCTCTTCCGAGCGGCACGCAAAGCGACACTTGCATTGAACTGAGGATAAACCTCTTTCCAAGGAACGGTATCTATAAGCTCGTCGGCTTCTTCTGCCCCGTAAGAGGCCATAACTTCTTTAACTTCATTTAATTTTTTTGCAGGAACCCGAAATTTAATCACGACAAATTCTGTCGTAATCGACTCCCTCATGTGTTCCAACATAAAGCACCTTTATGATTTGATCTTTTTTATTAATAACCTTCCATACTGCTACGTAAGTCGGTTTACCTTTCTGCAAATGGCAATGGTGACAATTCTTATTAGAAGACATCTTGCTATAATTAGGCCAGGCGCTCCGCACCGGCCCCGCGAGTTCAATTTCTTTTAACAGCAGTTGGAAGAGTTCATCAATTCCCTGTGGCACCTTTTTGCGGTTCTTCCGAGCTTCTACACCTACCCTGACATCCCATAATGACATATTCGTTGCTCCTTAAAATTTAAAAGATGTGTCATCGGTTGCCCTCCTTCCTTGAAATTGAATTCTTTCTTAAAATCTGCCTAAATCTAATTTCTGCTTAAAATTGACTCCTAATCTGCCTGGAATATATATACCATCGATTGGTATATATGTCAAGGCGGTTAAAAAAATTTTCTTTCGTCAGATATGAAATTATGGGTAATAATAAGCCTCCCGGTGGGGAAGAGGAGCAAAGGTTAATTACCCCCCAGTGTTGGCGGTCACTGCAACAGCAGGTCCATCGCGGGAGTGATAATCGGGTTAATGACAAAAGAGTCTATGACACCGTAAGCCGCGGTATCTTCGTTATAACCATAACTAGTTACCGTCACCTGGTCGGCGTTGATATCCACCACGCTGAAATAATAGGTGTTGGCGGCCTGGGAGACATGCCATTTGGCGGCATCCACCGAGAGGGCGGCCGAGTCCACCGGCGCGCCGCAGGTGCCGTTGAGAAGCTGGACCACGTTGTTTTGCCAGGGGCCGAGCGGGGGGTTGGTCTGGGGGTCGGGGGCGATGCTCTTGTCTATGGCCTTCCGGGAATAGAGATGGGTGTGCCCGCAAAAATAAATGTTGAAACCGGTGTCGTCCAAGAAACTCCAAAGATACGTGTAGGTGGTATCCGCGGGGGTGGGGATGTCGTCTTTCTTGACATAATAATAGGGAGCATGATTGAAGAGAAACTTATGAGTCGCCTTGGTCTGGCCCACCTGGCTTGCCAGCCACATTAACTGGGTGGTGTCAAAGGTGCCGCCAGTGTTGGGGTTGGGGACGTCGGCGGTAAGAAAATAGGGATCCAGCACCGCAAAGAAGCAGTCGCCTCCCGGGGATTCGAAGGAATAGACCAGCCGCTCATAACCGGCGGGACCGTTGCCGGGATTATCGGTGAATGCCTGTTGGTATTGCTGCTGATTGGCAAGCAAAAATCCGGGGGCGTCCTTATCATAGAGTTCATGATTGCCGATGGCCGTATAGAGTTTGATCCCGGCATCCGTTATGGGGGACATGACGTTTTTCCAGGTCTGAAAAGTATACGTGCCCTTCCAGCAGCCCCGATAGGACATATCGCCGCCGAAGACCACGAACTTCGGCCGCGGGGATAACGCCAGGATATGGGCATTGATGCCGTTTAAGGCCGCCGTGTTGATCAAATCGGTGAGCGGGGGATCGGGGACGGTGGGGGTGTCTGAACGGCTGTCGGCCAGAAAGACGAAGCGCAGGGTTTCCGCAGAAGCCGACCCCGGCAGGAATATGGCGGAGAAAATGACTGCAACTACAATAAGAACCGAGACAATCCTTCTGCCATTAGAGGTCATCTTTTTCTCCTTTGAATCGCCATCTTAGTCAGTTCGACAGATTATTGCAATTAATACCGCTAAATCCAGGGGAACAATCTCCATGCCTTGCCCGGCCACCTGCACCCGGCGCTGGAATGGCGAAATAGCGACGCCTCTGCCCCTCCCCTCACCCGCCTTGACTTCAAAATTTGCTCGCCTTAGCTTGAAATTTAGAGGTTAGAATATCGATGCCACAGCCAAAAAATAAAAAAACCTTAATTCCCATTGCCAATCTTGACCCCAGCCCCGGCCAAAGGGCCGGGGCCTCGGCCCTGGACGAGCAGCCCCTCCTTGACGCCTATTCACAGACCATCATCGCGGCAGTGGAGCAGGTCAGCCCCGCGGTGGTGAATATCGACGTCCGCCAGCGGGTCAGGGTCCGGGGGCAGGTCCAGGAGGCGCCGGCCAACGGCTCCGGTTTTATCTTCACCCCGGACGGCTTTATCCTCACCAACAGCCACGTGGTGCACCAGGCCGCCCACATCGAGGTTACCCTGGCGGACGGCCGCCGCTTCGCGGCCGGCCTCCTGGGGGACGACCCGGACACCGACCTGGCGGTGCTGCGCATTAACGCCCCGGACCTAAAACCCGCGCCCCTGGGGGATTCCCATACCCTGAGGGTCGGCCAGTTGGTGATCGCCATCGGCAACCCCTACGGTTTCCAATACACGGTCACCGCCGGGGTGGTGAGCGCGCTGGAGCGCTCCATCCGCGCCACCACCGGCCGCCTCATCCATAACGTCATCCAGACCGACGCGGCCCTCAATCCAGGCAATTCCGGCGGCCCCCTGGTGAATTCCGCGGGTGAGGTCGTCGGCGTCAACACCGCGGTGATCATGGCCGCCCAGGGGCTGTGCTTCGCCATCCCCGTAAATACCGCCAAATACGTGGCCGCGTTGCTGATCCGGGACGGTAAGGTGCGGCGCAGCTATATCGGCTTAGGCGGGCAGAACGTGGCGCTGCCCCGCCGCGTGGTGCGTTTTCACTCCTTGCCGGCAGCCGGCGGGGTGCTGGTCATCTCTTTGGAGCCCCACAGCCCGGCCCAAAAAGCCGGATTGCGCCAAGGCGACGTCATCGTCGCGTTCGCGTCCCGGCCCATCGCCGAGATTGACGACCTCCATAAGCTCCTCACCGAGGCCTGGATCGGGGTCAGAGCCACCCTGACCATCATCCGGGGCACGGAAAAAATGGACCTGCCCATCTTTCCGGAGGAATCCAGGCCGCGCAGCGGCGCCGGGTAAAGGCAGGCAATCCCAAAACGGCCATAATGCGGCCCCTGCCTCCCTTAATGCAGACACCCCCTTGCCTTCCGCCGGGAGATTATCTAAAATTTCATATCACCCATCCGGCGCCGGGTGTTCGCGGTTGCCGGACCATCCTGAAAAAGATAATAACCATGCGGATAACCTGTAAAAATCTCAGCCTGGTCTTCGCGGCCGGCTCCCTGGGCGGCCTGTTGAAAGGCCTGGCCGCCTGGCTCTTTGGAACTTTGGGGATTAATGCCCTGTTGGGGTCCCAATTCGCACCCCCTTTGACTTCCTTCTGGGTCTATCAACACATGGTTTGGGGCGGCCTCTGGGCTTTCCTCTTTCTGCTGCCCCTCCGGGGGTGGTCCTATATCAGCCTGGGCGTCATTTACAGCCTGCCCCAGACGCTGGTCTCCTGGTTGGTCATGATGCCGCAGATGGACCGGGGCCTATTGGGCCTGCGCCTGGGCTATGCCACCCCGGCGCTGATTCTGTTTTTCGGCTTTGTCTGGGGCATGGCCACCGGGTGGTGGCTCAAGTGGTCCAGGGAAAGCTGAGCGCTCCTTTGCCCACAACTTCCCACTGATGCTCAAAAACTTTCCTGGAGGAAAATGATGCAGCGGATCTTCACCAATAGTCTGTTCGGGTTGGTCATGGCCGTGATGGTGTGCGGCACTTCGGCCTCGTATGCGGCGGGCGCCGGGGAACCGGTACATTTCAAGGAATTGCTCCCCTTGGTGGAACTCAAATTACCGGGCTGGGAAATGTCGGATAAGCCCGGCGGCACCACGGTGAAGCATGAGGGTTTCAGCATGAGCGAGGCCAAGGCCTCTTTTCATGCGGGCGACAAGACCCTGGAAGTCATCATCCTGGATTTCGTGGGCCAGGCCATGCCCTGGCTGGGAATGCTGGGGAAGATGGAGATGGAAAGCAGCGAAGAGTCGATCCGCACCACCTCCGTCGCCGGTTTCAAGGCCCTGGAAACTTTCCGGCCCAAAGACAAGCATGGCGAGTTGAATATCAGCGTGGCCGACCGCTTCTGGGTCAAGCTGGCAGGCGAAGGCCTCGACAATCTCGAACCTTTGAAGGCCGCAGCCGGACAGATGGATTTGAAGAAACTGGCAACCTTGGCGAAGTAGTTTTATGGCGCAAATATGGCTGAGGGAGCACGGAGGCCGCTCCGTCAGCTCCCTCCTCCATTCCGGGAATGCCTGAAGGCATTCTGCTTCCTCAGGTGAGGGCCATTCCCTTAGATTCCCTATTGAGAGGATAGGTCATGGTTATCTCATGGGCGATTCAGAGATAACGCGAGGGGTCAGCATCTCACCCTTGCTGGCGCAATTGTTACAACCGTCGCAGTCGTTGATCCAAGATGACACCAACTGCTCCGACATCACTTCAAAAAGCTTCGGCTGTTCGGCCAGGAATCCAAAGAAGCTGTTCACCACCCGCCGGGCCTCGTCAATCTTGGCGTCAGCGCCTTCAGCGATGTTCATGAAAACTTTGTCCTGGATGACAGTGGGAATAGCCCGACTGACAAAAAGTTGATTCAGGATCAACGACACCTTTTCCTTACTTGACTTGGTCTCACTGGCAATTTTTTCGATCAATTTTTCTTTCTGCATGGGAGCCTCCCTTTATTCATCCTCTCAATAGGGATTAGGAAATGATGGTCACCAGTCCGTTGTTAACCATTTCCGCCATCAGGGCTAAACCATACTGCCTGAAAGCTTCTCGCTCTCCTTCGGGGAGTAATCCCCCGGTATGCTCCAAAATCTGAGAAATTGTCCTGTCGGCCCCGACCTGACACCAAATTTCTTTTCCCAAAAAATTGAGCCGGAAAAACTTGTCCTGCCTGGCGTCGTATAATTCCGCCCCGTGCCACTGGATATTTTCCCGGACCCATTCCGACTTTTTCATCTGCCGGGTAAGCCGGTGGACGTCAATTTCCCCGGGGTGACCCACCTGGCTTACCAATCCCAAGGTGGGAAACTGGCCCGAATAACGGAAATCACCCTTCCGGATCTCCCCTTCCAACTGTAAGGCCCGGGGGCCTAGTTCCCGTTCGGCCCGCAGACAAAAATCATAGGTAATTTTTGAGTATTTGAGGCCAAAAAGGGGGCAGGGAATACAAAACCCGCATTGCAGGAACTCACAACGATTGCAGGGATAATAATGACGATAAGCCTGGTCTGAAGACACAAATGCAAAGAGCTCGTTGTAAAAAGGATGATGCCAGATTTCAGAAAAGGTGTGCTCCAAAAGACTGCGGGGCCGACATTCGGTCCCATTAATCCGAATGTCGGCATATTCTGCGGTGGCCAACCTATCGCAGCCATAGAGATTGCCGAGGGGATCGAGAAAACCCAAGGTGGTGCCGGCCATGCAGCAATGCTGGCTATCGCGATAACTCAGTCCGGTTTGCGACTCCACCAGTTTCCTGAGAGGTGGGTAAGAAAACTGCAGGTCCACCTCCAGTTCGGGAAAAGGTCCGGAGAAATGCCGCAATCGTTCGGCCAGAATCTCTCCAATGACAATTTTTTCATTCCCGTCCAGACTGAGTTCCGCTTCGTGGTCTGCCGCATATCCGGTGACGACCAGGGGTAGAAGAATCCATTTTTGGGCTCCCAGTGTGAGCACCAGATCAAGCATTCGATCCACCGAAGCCATATTAAGTCGGGTCAAAACAGTATTAATGGTCAGGCTGACCCGGTAACCGAAATAATTCACCTCCTTCAATCTCATGAGGTTCGCCACCGTCCGCTGAAAAGTTCCTTTTCCCCTAATTTCATCGTGCACCTCCGGTGCGGGGCCGTCCAGGCTGACAGTAAAGCCCCGGCAACCGGCTTCTATCAGCTTCCGGGTAAAACCTTCCTTTAGGAGAGTACCGTTGGTGTTTAAGGTTAATGTGACTCCGGCGGCGGTACTTCGGCGCGCCAGATCCAAAAGATCATCCCCTAATAATAATGGTTCACCTCCCAACAGGTTAACGAGGCGCACCCCTCCCTCTTTGAGCCGGTCCACTATTATGCCCCGCTCTTCCCGGCTGAGGGTCCTATCGTTTTCCCGGTATTTATCCCCCGTGAGGCAATGCTTGCACCGGAGGTTGCAGTTGCCGGTTATGTCCCACTTCAAGTGTTTCCTGAGCATCTTTTTTCCTCCTTGAAACGGAGAGGATACTCCAGGCGGAAAAACCTCCCTTACTTACGGCTTGCCTTAGGTTCCCTTGAGGAACTCCCCAAAGTTTTGCGAATCGGGAAATATTGGGGAATAGTGGTTTAACCGGCTGCAAAGCTCCGTTGCGAAGGCCTATGTTCCTGGCTTTTTGGCAGCCGTACCCAGAGCCGGCCCAACATGGCGCGGAAAGAGACAATTTATCCGGGGTCAAGGTTTCTTTTCGCCACAAAACCAAAATCTCAAACATTTGTCAAGAATATTTTTTATATTTTAAATATATTTTGTAAATATATTTATTAAAAATAATATTTTATTTACATATGATCATCTGATTTTAGACTAATTATAATTTGTAGCCCCTATTTAATATCTAGGGGTTCCGCGCTTGCCGGAAAATTATCTTTTGTTTTACGACATGGTATCAGATAAGCTGAAAGACAGGGGGTTCCCCTAAGGGAGATTCAGTAACATGGCGACCACTGGAGACCTGCGCATCCTGGAACTATCCGGCACTCCCCGGGAATTGGGCCGGCAGCACGGCCGGGCCCTGGCTGCGGAGATCCGGGCGCTGCGCCGGGCCCTCCTCACTTATCTGGCCCGGATCAGTCTCTTCGGCGGGGCGCTGCCCCTATATGCCTTAATGCTCTTTCTGGGCAAGCGTTTCTGGCCTTATATCCCTTCCCGCTTCCGGGAGGAAATCGCCGGGGTGGCCGCGGGCGCAGGGGTCGGCCTGGGGACGATCCTGCTGCTCAACGTCATCGACGACCTGGCCAATAACAGTCCCCGCTGCTCCGCCCTGGCCGCAGGGGGGGAATATACCGGAGACGGTCTTTATCTCCTGGGCCGCAACCTGGACTACCCGCTGTTCACCGAGGTGATGGTGCGGCAGCAGACGCTTTTTCTCCTGGAGCCGTCCCAAAGCCTGCCCCTGGCTTCCCTGGCCTGGCCGGGGTACGTGGGCGTCTGCACCGGCATGAACCGCGCCGGCGTGGCCCTGGCCCAACTCACCTCCATGAGCCGGGGCCGCACTTTCCGGGGCACGCCTGCGGCCCTGCGCTTCCGGCAGGGTCTGGAGGGAGCCGCCGACGTCCCCGCCGCGGCCTCCCTGATCCTGCAAGCCCCGGGGACCATCGGCAATAATCTGATGCTCTGCTCCCCTAAAGAGGCCGTCTGCCTGGAGCTGGCCGCCCGGCAGGGGGTAATGCGCCATCCCCAAGACGGCCTCCTCCTGGCCACCAACCATTACCAAAGCAGGGCCATGGCCCCTTTAAAAGGCCGGTTTCCCCCCCGGCCGCCTTTTTCTCCCCTGGCCTCTTATCATTTCACCGAGTCATACAGTCAATCCCGACTGGCCTGTCTCCGGGAACTGGCCGCGGACGGTTGCCTGGCCCCCGGGAAGATCCAGGAAATTCTGGCCGACCCCCGGATTGCCAACCGCGGCACCGTGGTCAGTGCCGTGTTTGCCCCGGCTGCGCAAAAAATTTGGGTGGCCCGAGCCCCACAGCCGCCGGTCTGCCAGGGCCCGTTTCAAGAAATTGCGTTGTGGTAATGCAGGTTTTTAGTTTTGGTTCTTGGTTTTTGGTTTTTTTCTAGCCATTAGCCAGACTATACTTCTTAAAACCCTCTGCATTCAAAGGACTTATCCCCCGTAGGGGCGAACCTTGTGTTCGCTCTGGACGTTCGAGGCGGACATAAGGTTCGGCCCTACAGCAATATATTCATTTGATTGCGAAGGGGTATTTGATCGAATCCGGGCGGCAGGGTCTATTGAGCCGCAAACCACCTTGACATCAAACCGGGGTTTGATAGAATTTCTAGACGCGGGCGATTAGCTCAGGTGGATAGAGCGTTGGTCTCCGGAACCAAAGGTCGGGCGTTCGAGTCGCCCATCGCCCGCCAGTTGGACGGCAGAAAAGAGTTGACACCGCCGGTAAGCTTCCGGTATAAGTAGATTTGAGTTATGTTCAGGCGCAAGCCACCCAGACTCGCTGGGTGGCTTTTTTTATTTTTTGGGGTTCGGCAGCATGCACGGATGCAGATACTGCCCCCTTAGCAGTTAACTGGCAATAATTCCTTTTCTTTTTCGGAAAACAGAAAACTGAAAACGGAAAACCCCATCATGCGTCTGGTGATGATCGATAACTACGACTCCTTCACCTATAACCTGGTGCAGCTCTTCTATGAGTTCGACCTGGAGGTTTTGGTCTTCCGCCACGACGCGGTGACCCTCGCCCAGATTGAGGCTCTCCAACCCCACTGGATTTGCATCTCCCCCGGCCCCAAGGCCCCGGCCCAGGCGGGTATCAGCAAGGCGGTCATTTTCCGGTTTTATCAAAAAATCCCCATCTTGGGGGTCTGTCTGGGCCACCAGGCCATCAACGAAGTCTTCGGCGGCGCCACGGTTAAGGCCCCGGTACCGGTGCACGGCAAATGCCACCAGGTCTTCCATCACGGCCGGGGTTTATTTGCCGGGCTCCCCTCCCCTTTCGCCGCGGCCCGGTACCACTCCCTGGCGGCGGCCCCCGGCTCTGCGGAACTGGAAGTCACCGCCCGGACCGAAGACGGCGTGATTATGGGCCTCAGCCACCGCCGCTATCCCCTCCACGGCGTGCAGTTTCACCCGGAATCCTTCCTCACCGAACACGGCCATGCCCTGGCCGAGAACTTTTTGAGGCTGGAGAGATTGGGGGAGCGGACCAAGGATGGCGGCAAAGGACGCCCGCCCTACGGGATCACTCCTCCCCCAAACCTTCTATCTCAACCCTATTTCAGGCTTTGATTGCCGCCATGTTCGGAAGAATCGCGGACCTGGAGGTTACGCCTTATACGCCTCCTCCCGGGGTTGAGAACCTGGGCACGCTCTTTACGCCGTTTAGAAACCAGCCCTATGCCATGCTCCTGCAGAGCGGCGGGGAGCTGGATTGCGCCGGCTACTCCCTGATGGGCTGGGACCCTTTTCTGGTTTTCAAGAGCAAAGGCCTTGGGGTGGAAGTGAATTGCGGCGGCCGGGAGCGGTCCTTCCGGGCCGATCCTTTCACAGTGTTAGCGGACGCCCTGGGCTCCCTGGAGCTGCCGGGGCCTTCTCCCTTGGAGCCTTGCACCGCCGCAGGCTTCGGATTTCTGGCCTATGACCTGAAGAACCTTTTGGAGAGGCTGCCTGCGACCGCGGTGGACGACCTTAATTTGCCGGAGATGGTCTGGGTCTTCCCCAAAAGGATGATGGTGCACGACCGGCAGGCCGGGAATTTTTGGCAAGTTAAAGTCGTTTATGAGGACTCCCAAGGCCGCCGGCAGGCCGAAGCGCCGGAGAGGCCGTCTTTTTCCGCTAACGATTCTCCGGGGCCGTACCAGGTGGGGCCGCTCTACAGCAATTTCACCCGAGAGGACTATCTCCAGGCCGTCGGCCGCATCCGGGAGTATATCCGCCAGGGGGACGTCTACCAGGTGAACCTCTCCCAGCGCTTTTCCTTCCCCTTCCAGGGGGAGGCCTTTCGCCTCTTTCTCCGCCTCTTTGATTTAAACCCCGCGCCTTTTTACGCCTATCTCAATTGCCGGGATTTTGTGATCCTCTCTACCTCCATGGAGCGGTTTCTGTTCCGCCGGGAAGATTACCTGGAGACCCGACCCATCAAGGGCACCCGGCCCCGGGGGAAGACCCCCGAGGAGGACGCGGCCCTCCGCCGGGAACTGGAGGAAAGCCGCAAAGACGACGCAGAGCTGTCCATGATCGTGGACCTCCTGCGCAACGACCTGGGCAAGGTCTGCGAGGCCCGTACGGTCAAGGTCCGGGAGCACAAGCGCCTGGAGGCCTACCAGAACGTTTATCACCTGGTGTCCATCGTCACCGGCCAGGTGCAGGCCGGTTGCAGCCACGTGGACATTCTGAAGGCCACCTTCCCCGGGGGCTCCATCACCGGCTGCCCCAAGATCCGCTCCATGGAGATCATCGACGAACTGGAGCCGCATGTGCGCCACGTCTACACCGGGGCCATCGGCTACCTGGGGCTGCACCGGAATCTCGACCTGAACGTGGCCATCCGCACGGCCATAATTTCCGGGGGCCTGGCCCATTTTTCCGTGGGCGGCGGCGTGGTTTACGACTCCGATGAAGCCGCGGAATATGAAGAGACCATCCACAAGGGGCGGACGTTGTTCGGTGTGATCGGAGGCGGTTAGGGGCCAGGGGCCGGGGGTCAGGGGTCAGGGGTCAGGTCAAAATGTAGGGTGGGCACTGCCCACCAATTCCTCATTTTTTTTAGTGAACCATATTGGGTTTGGGAATTAGGATACAAGGGTGATGGCGCCGTAGGGGCGAACCTTGTGTTCGCCCTGAGGTGGAGCGGGCGAAGACGAGGTTCTTTCTTCTGATTAGACTTACGCAGAGGTTATGGAAAAATCCGAGTTCGTCTGGCTGAATGATGAGTTACTCCCCCTGGACCGGGCGGTAGTGTCCGTCAATGACCGGGGGTTTCTTTACGGGGACGGTTTTTTCGAGACCCTGCGGGCGGAAAACGGGCGTCCCCAATTTCTCCAGGAGCACCTGGCCCGGCTCCGGGCTTCGGCCCTGGCTTTCCGGATTCCCTTCCCCGAGGATTTTCCCTGGACAGAACGCCTGGGAGGGTTGCTGGCGGCCAACGGTCTGGAGCGGGGCCCGGCCCGGCTGAAGATATTGCTTAGCAGAGGCGCGGCCCCGGCCCTGGGGCTGCCCGGGGAAACCCGGCCCACTTTGGTGATCTGGGCCCAATCTTACACCCCGCCTACCCCGGAGGAATACGCCCGGGGCTGGGTCCTGGCCACCTTCCCCGAGCGCCGCACCACCTTTATCGGCCGACACAAGAGCCTCAATTATCTCTTCTATCTGGCGGCCCGGCAGTATGCCCTGGACCGGGGGGCCAATGAGGCCCTGATCCTGGAGGCGGACGGCCTGGTGTCCGAAGGCGCGGCCACCAGCCTGGTCTATACCCGGGACGGCGGTTTTTATACCCCTGAGGCCCCCAGCGCCCTGCCGGGGGTGACCCTGGAGGTCCTGGGCCGGGGTTTGGAGCGGCGGGGGTTGGCTCTGACTTACCTGCCTACCACCCTAAATCAAATTGCTCAGGCCGAAGGCCTCTGGCTGACTAATTCGTTAATGGGAATAATGCCGGTCTCGTCCCTGGACGGCCGGGCGCTGCCCATTTCCCCGGCCATCGGGATGCTTCAGGAGTGCCTCAAAGAGTCCCCGGAGTAAAACTTAAGGCCCGCTTCGAGGGGTTTGGATATATTTGACGGTCACGAAGCCCAAGCCGGTCACGGCTGCGTAATCCACTGATATTCCAGTGACATAT
>Ga0233425_10002707_pt1 | contig 34037 bp, 34 predicted proteins | sample Watercolumn_Towu_2_FD_181712 | JGI IMG/M metagenome (GOLD analysis project Ga0233425, IMG submission 181712) | Freshwater microbial communities from Lake Towuti, South Sulawesi, Indonesia - Watercolumn_Towuti2014_140_MG | ecosystem: Environmental > Aquatic > Freshwater > Lake | place...
GAGCCACGTCTGGAACTGGCCGCTCCGCTGGTCGTACACGCGGGTCCCGACGAGGTCGGCGGGCACGAGGTCGGGCGTGAACTGCACGCGCTTGAAGTCCCCTTCGATCGCGGCGGCGACCGTCTTGATCGACAGTGTCTTCGCGAGCCCGGGCACCCCCTCGACGAGCAGGTGTCCGCGTGCGAGGAGGGCGACGAGGATGCGCTCGAGCAGGTGGTCCTGCCCGACGATCACCTTCTTGATCTCGAAGAGGAGCCGCTGCATCTTCGTCGGCTGCGTTCCGATGTCGCGCATGTATTCCCTTCCTCATGCGCTCCCGCGCAATGCGGGACCGCGCGAACTCGCTCTCTAGTCGGGCGGCACGCCCAAGGCTGAAGCGGCGGAGTCGATGCGGACGGCGAAGCCGAGGCCGCTGAACGTGCGCTGTCCCGACGTTCCGAGGATGCCCGTGATGATGCCGACGACCTCGCCGCGCCCGTCGACGAGCGGACCGCCCGAGCTGCCGGGATTCACCGCGGCGTCGAACTGGATGAGGCCGCTCAAGGGCTGGGGCAGCGCGTCGAAACGCACGGTGCGGTCGAGCCCGGAGATCACCCCCACGCTGTACGAGCGGGATAGGCCGAACGGATCGCCGATCACGTACGCGCCGTCGCCCATCCGCAGCCGGCCCGGGTCGCCGAGCACTGCCGGCTGCACCTGCGCCGGCGGCGCCAGCGGTCGCAGCGCCGCGACGTCGCGTTCGGGGAGCGACGCGACGATCCGCGCGTCGGACCGTGTCCCGTCGGCGAACGTCACCTCGATGCGCTGCGCGTCGCGCACGACGTGCAGGCTCGTGAGGATGATCGCCGAGCCGTCGACGATCACCCCCGCGCCGGTCGCCGGATCCCCCCGCGTGATCGTGCGCACGCCGACGACCGAGGGCGCGACGAGCTGATAGATCTGCTGCACCGTCGGGCTCGGCGCGGTCGTCGGCCGCGCCGCGGCGGGACGCTGCCGCGGCTGCGCGATGCCCGCGACGCCGGCGATGAGCAGGAGCGCTATCGCGCCGAGGAGCGCGACGCGGATCCGGCGCACGCGCCCCATGCCGAGGAGCCGTTCGCGACGGCCCGGGAGCGGAGGCCGTGCCTCGATGGACGCGGCCTCCGCCTCGTCCGCGGACCCCGGAAACCGGCCGTACGGCCGGTCCGCCCTCGTTCCCATCCGGCGAGGGTACCGGTCCGGGCCTAAGAGGCGGCTAGGACCTAGCGGACCGCCCCGCGCGCTTTCGCCGTGTCGGTCGTGCCGATCGCCAGCTGCTTCTTTCCGCCAGCCCCGCCGACGACGTACACGGCGTCGATGTTGATGTTCTGGTCCGCGAGCTTGCGCGCCGTGCTTGCGAGGCTGCCGGGACGGTCCTCGAGATCGACGAACGTCATCTCCCGCTCGCCGGTGACCTTCACGCCGGCGCCCTCGAGCGCCTTCCGTGCCGCCGCCGTGTCGGCGACGAGGATCCGGATGTCGCCGCTCCCGCCGCTCGTTGCGGCGGAGATCGCCTCGATGTTCACGCCGGCCTTCCCGAGCGCCTCGGCGAGCTTCGCGAGCGAACCCGGCCGGTCCTCCATGGTCACGCGCAGTTCTTTCAGGTGACCCGCCATGGCTACCTCCCCTTTGCCGGCGCATCGCGCGCGCGGCATCCGTATCCTGCCACCGATCGTGAAGTCCTCCGAACAGCTCGCCGCGCTGCGCGCGCGCGCCCTGCAGGGCGGTGGCGAGCAGCGCATCGAGCAGCAGCACGCGAAGGGCAAGCTGACCGCGCGCGAGCGGCTCGAGCTTCTCCTCGACGAGGGCTCGTTCAGCGAGCTCGACCGCTTCGTCCAGGCACGCCCGAACGAGATGGTAGGGGCGAGCGAGCACATCCTCGGTGACGGCGTCGTCACCGGCTTCGGTCACATCGACGGTCGGCTCGTGTACGTCTTCGCGCAGGACTTCACGGTCTTCGGCGGGTCGCTCGCCGAGGCGCACGCCGAGAAGATCGTGAAGCTCATGGACCTCGCCATGCGGAACGGCGCGCCGATCATCGGACTGAACGATTCGGGGGGCGCGCGCATCCAGGAGGGCGTCGTGTCGCTCGGTGGCTATGCCGACGTCTTCCTGCGCAACGTGCTCGCGTCGGGCGTCGTCCCGCAGCTCTCCGCGATCATGGGTCCGTGCGCCGGCGGCGCGGTCTACTCGCCGGCCATCACCGACCTCGTCGTCATGGTGCGCGACACGTCCTACATGTTCGTCACGGGACCCGACGTGGTGCGGTCGGTGACGCACGAGGACGTGTCGCTCGACGCGCTCGGGGGCGCCGAGGTGCACGCGAGCAAGAGCGGCGTCGCCCACTTCGAGACGGACGACGAGGTGCAGTGCCTCCTCCTGCTCCGCCGGCTCATCGGGTACCTGCCGGCGAACAACCTCGACCCGGCGCCGACCGTCCCGACCACCGATCCGGTCGACCGGGCGGATCCGGAGCTCGACTCCGTCGTGCCGGCCTCGCCGACGAAGCCGTACGACATGAAAGAGGTGATCCGCCGCGTTGTCGACGACGGCGGGATGCTCGAGGTCCACGAGCGATGGGCGCAGAACATCATCTGCGCGTTCGCGCGGCTCGACGGCCGCACCGTCGGCGTCGTGGCGCAGCAGCCCGCGATGCTCGCCGGCGTCCTCGACATCGACGCCTCGATCAAGGCCGCGCGCTTCGTCCGGTTCTGCGACGCGTTCAACATCCCGCTCGTCACGTTCGTCGACGTCCCGGGGTTCCTGCCCGGCACCGGCCAGGAGCACGGGGGGATCATCCGCAACGGCGCGAAGCTCCTATACGCGTTCGCGGAGGCGACGGTGCCGAAGCTCACGGTCATCACGCGCAAGGCCTACGGCGGCGCGTACGACGTCATGTCGAGCAAGCACATCCGCGGCGACCTCAACCTCGCGTGGCCGTCGGCGGAGATCGCGGTCATGGGCCCGGAGGGCGCCGTGAACATCCTGTACCGCGACGAGATCGCGCAGGCGAAGGACCCCGACGCGAAGCGGGCGGAGCTCGTGCGCGCGTACGTCGAGCGATTCGCGAACCCGCTCGTCGCGGCGTCGCGCGGCTACATCGACGACATCATCGAACCGCACGAAACGCGTCGGACGCTCATCGCGGGCCTGCGGTCGCTCGCCGGGAAGCGCGACGCGAACCCGCGCAAGAAACACGGCAACATCCCGTTGTGACGGTGGATCAGTGCTCGGCGGGGTGACGCACCCGCTGGGGGGTCGTCGCGTCTCGTCCCTCTCTCCGTCGCGCGGGCGCCGGTCATGGGTCTCCTCCTTCTTGATCGGTCGTCCATCAGCGGCGCCCGCTCGGCTCCGCTCGGTCGGGCCGAGATCGCGACGACCCCCCGCGACATCACCCGCCTCGCACTGATCGGCTGACGCCATGTTCTCGAAGGTCCTGGTCGCCAATCGGGGGGAGATCGCCGTGCGCGTCATACGCACGTGCCGCGACATGGGGATCCGGACGGTCGCCGTGTACAGCGACGTCGACCGCACGGCGATGCACGTCCGGCTCGCCGACGAGGCGTATCCGATCGGCACGGCGCCACCGACGGATTCGTACCTGCGCATCGACCGTCTCGTCGAGGTCGCGAAGCGCACCGGGTGCGACGCGGTCCATCCGGGGTACGGGTTCCTCGCCGAGAACGCGGAGTTCGCCCAGGCGGTGGCGGACGCGGGTCTCGCGTTCGTCGGGCCGCCCGCGCCGGTGCAGCGATCGCTCGGCTCGAAGACGGAGGCGCGGCGCATCGCGGCGAGCGTCGGCGTGCCGGTGGCCGAGGGGACGATGGATCCGGTCACCGACATCGCCGCGGCACGAGTGGTCGGGGAGCGCGTCGGCTACCCGATCCTGCTCAAGCCGGCGGGCGGCGGCGGCGGCAAGGGCATGCGCATCGTGCGCTCCGCCGCGGAGCTGCCGGATGCGTGGCGAGGCGCGACCGGCGAGGCGACGACCGCCTTCGGCGCGCCCGCGCTGCTCGTCGAGCGCTACATCGAACACGGGCGTCACATCGAGATGCAGATCCTCGCCGACGAGCGCGGCGACGTCGTCTGGCTCGGCGAGCGCGACTGCTCGATCCAGCGCCGCCACCAGAAGCTCATCGAAGAGACCCCGGGACCGTCCGTTGACGACGATCTGCGGGCCCGGCTCGGGGAGGCGGCCGTGCGCATCGCGCGCGCCGCCGGCTACCGCAACGCGGGCACGTGCGAGTTCCTCGTCGCACCGGACGGTATGTTCGTATTCCTCGAGGTCAACACGCGGTTGCAGGTGGAACACCCCGTCACGGAGGCCGTCACCGGGCTGGACCTCGTCGCGCTGCAGCTCCGTGTCGCGGCGGGAGAGCCGCTCCCCTTTCGGCAAGACCAGGTCGAGCGGCGCGGCGCGGCGATCGAGTGCCGCGTGACCGCGGAGGATCCTGCGGCCGGGTTCCTGCCCACGGCGGGTCGCGTCGATCCCCTGCGGCTCCCGACCGGTCCGAAGCTGCGCGTCGACTCGGCGCTCGAGCCGGGCACCTGGGTGCCGAACGACTACGACCCGTTGATCGCGAAGGTCATCGCCTACGGACGCGACCGCGCAGAGGCGATCGCGCGCATGCGCCGCGCCCTGGCGGAAACGATCGTCGGCGGGGTCCCCACCACGATCCCGTTCCACGCCGCGGTCCTCGCAGAGCCGGACTTCGTCGCCGGCCGCTACGACACGGGATACGTCGCGGCGCATCCCGACGTCGCGAGAAGGGAGATCGACGACGGCCAGGCGGTCGCCGCCGCGGTCGTCGCGGTGCTCGCGGCGCGTTCGGGCGCGGTGCGCCGGGCGCCGCCCGACGGCGCGATGACCCCCTGGGCCGCGGCCGCACGCGAAGGAGCGCTGCGCGAGTGAGGTACGAGGTCGAGGTCGGAGGCCGCCGCGTGCGAGTCGACGCGTCGCCCGACGGCCGGATGCTCGTTGACGGGCGCGTCGTCGCCTACGACGCGCGGGAGGTCGTCGCGCGCACGCAGTGGTCCGTGATCGTCGAAGGCCGTGCGCACGAGGTCGTGCTGCTCGGCGGCGATCCGCCGCGCATGCGGATCGACGGCGTCGAGACGGTCGTCATCGCGAACGACGAGCGGGTCGTCGCGGCGCGGCGCGACCGCGCGCAGGCCGGCGGGCGACACGAGGTCCGTGCGCCGATGCCCGGGCTCCTGAAGGCGATCCACGTGCGCGAGGGCGACGTCGTCGAGAGGAACGACGCGCTCGCGACGCTCGAGGCGATGAAGATGGAGAACGAGCTGCGCGCGCCGTCGCGGGCCAAGGTGCAGCGGCTCGCGGCGAGCGCCGGCGCGAAGATCGAGAGCGGCACGCTCATCGCCGTGCTCGTCGACGAGCCGGCGTGAAGCCGCGCCGGATCGCGGTGGCCCTCGCCACGGCGGCCGGGCTCGCCGCGGCGACGCTCGCCGCGACGTGGGGCCTCCTCTTCGTCCGGCCGCTCCCGACGATCGACGGCTACTACCGCTTCCTCGGGCTCCATGAGCGCGGCGAGGTGACGCGCGACGTCCACGGGATCCCGCGCATCTACGCGCACGACCGCCATGACCTGTTCTTCCTCCAGGGCTATGTCACCGCGCAGGACCGCCTCGCGCAGATGGAGGCGCTGCGCGCCTCGGCGCGTGCGACCTTCATCGAGCCGGCCGGACCGTTGGGCATCCCCCCGGAGTCCGTGCGCATCGCGCTCGACGCGTATGCCGACGGCGTGAACAAGCTCCTCGCGCAGCACGCGGACGCCCGCGCGCTCCCCGGCGAGCTCGTGCTCGCGGGCCGGCGTCCGTCGCCGTGGCAGGCGACCGACTCCCTGGCGATCCTCGCTGTCCAGCTGCGACGCGGTACGGTCGCGGCGACGTGCGTGTCGACGGGCGCCGAGGCCGCGCGCAAGGGTCATCGCCTCCTCGCGGCGGATCTCGCCTTCGATGGCGCGGCGCCGGGCTGGTACGAAATCGGCGTGTTCGGTGACGACCTGCGCGCGATCGGTATCTCGCTGCCCGGCGTGCCCGGCATCCTGGCCGGCCACAACGGCTGGATCGCCTGGGCGGGGACCGGCGACGGCGCGACGCGACCGTACCCTGCGCTCGCCGCGCTGCTCGACGCCGCGGCGACCCGCGGCGGTCGGCTCGCCGACGTGGCGAGCCGTGAGATCGGCTGTGTCAGCGAGCGCACCGTGGCCGCCGCCGATGCGTCCCGCGCCGCTGCGCTCCGCGACGCTCTCGCGGGCGCGCGCGGTCTCGACCTCGAGACGCTCCGCGCGCTCCTCGGACGGCCCGCGGCCCCGGTCGGCGGGCGCGTGCTCGTGGACCTCGCCGACGTCGACACGTCGCGCTCGGCCGTCTCGCACGGTGCGTCCGGGCAACGCGCGTCGCCGCACTTCGAGGATCAGGTGGCGCTCTGGGAGGTCGGGCAGGTCCACGCGCTGCCGTTCACGCGCGGCGCGACAGGGCGCACCGACGGCGAGCTCGTTCTCCGCGCGCGGTAGTACCCGGACTGAGTAGGCTCGATCCATGCCACGCCGCCGGAGCCGCGACGTCACCGAGTGGGAACGGACCACGCACGCCGAGGCCACGCAGCGCGTCCCCGAGCGCGCTGCGTTCCGGACGACGTACGGCGCACCGCTGCCGGCCATCGCGGATCTCGGTCCCCCGGGCGCGCAGACCGAGGCGCAGACGAGGTCGAGCACCCGGGCGCGAGAAAGGGCTTTGCCCGACCGAGCGTCGGAACTGGACTTCCCCGGGGAGCCGCCGTACACGCGCGGCATCCATCCGACCGGCTACCGCGGCCGGCTCTGGACGATGCGCCAGTACGCCGGCATGGCCGACGCCGAAGCGACGAACGAGCGGTACCGGTACCTCCTCGCACACGGCCAGACCGGCCTCTCCGTGGCGTTCGACCTGCCGACGCAGATGGGCTACGACGCCGACGACGCGCGCGTCGCGGGCGAGGTCGGGAAGGTCGGGGTGTCGATCTCGAGCCGAGCCGACATGGAGCGGCTCTTCAGCGGCATCCCGCTCGGCGACGTGACGACGTCGATGACGATCAACGCGACCGCGCCGATCCTCCTCGCCATGTACGTCGCCCTCGCGAAGAAGCAGGGCGTGCCGCTCGAGCGCGTCGGCGGCACGACGCAGAACGACATCCTGAAGGAGTACATCGCACGCGGCACCTACATCTACCCGCCGCGACCGTCGATGCGCCTCGTCACCGACCTCATCGCCTGGTGCGCGGCGCGCCTCCCGAAGTGGAATCCGATCTCGATCAGCGGCTACCACATCCGCGAGGCGGGGGCCGACGCGGTGCAGGAGCTCGCGTTCACCTTCGCGAACGCGATCGCTTACGTCGACGCCGCGGTCGGGCGCGGCCTGAAGGTGGACTCGTTCGCCCGCCAGGTGTCGTTCTTCTTCGCGGCCAACTCGACGCTCATCGAGGAGGTCGCGAAGTTCCGCGCGGCACGGCGCATCTGGCACCGTATCGCGACGGAGCGGTACGGCGCTACCGAGCCCGCGTCATCCCAGCTGCGGTTCCACACGCAGACCATGGGGTCGACCCTCACGGCGCAGCAGCCGATGAACAACATCGTGCGGACCGCGATCGAGGGGCTCGCCGCGGTGCTCGGCGGCACGCAGTCGCTGCACACGAACGCGTTCGACGAGGCGCTCGGGCTCCCGACGGAGGAGAGCGTCCGGATCGCTCTGCGGACGCAGCAGATCATCGCCGAGGAGTCGGGGGCCGCCGAGACCGTCGACCCCTTCGGCGGCGCGTACCTCGTCGAGGATCTCACCGACGACATCGAGCGCCGCGCCCTCGCTGAGATCGCGAAGATCGACGAGCTCGGCGGCGCGCTGTCGGGGATCGAGATGGGCTACCAGCAGGAGGCGATCGAGGCGTCCGCGTACCGCCAGCAGCAGGCCCTGGAGGCCGGCGAGCGGATCCTCGTGGGCGTCAACGCCTACCGCACCGAGGCACAGGTCGTCCCGCCGATCCAGAAGGTCGACGAGCGCCTCGTCCAGCGCGCGCGCGACCGCCTCGCCGACCTGCGCGCGCGGCGCGACGCCGCGGCGGTCGACGCTGCCCGCGAGGCGCTGCGGCGGGGCGCCGCGGGCGAGGCGAACCTCTTCCCGCTCGTGCTCGCGGCCGTGGAGGCCGACGTCACGCTCGGCGAGATCTCGGACGACCTGCGCGGCGCGTTCGGCACGTACGTCCCGCGTCGGTGAGGATCCCCGGCGCGGCGCTGCACCACGTCGGCATCGTCGTCCCGTCGATCGCGGCCGCGCTCCCGTTCTATCGGGACATGCTCGGCCTCGAACCGGGCGAGCCCCGCGACATGCCGGACCAGGCCGTGCGGGTCGCGTTCGTGGGAGCAGGGCCGAGCCGCATCGAGCTCCTCGAGCCGCTCGACGACCGCTCGGGGGTCGCGCGCTTCCTTGCCGAGCGCGGGAAGCCGACGCTGCACCACGTGTGCTTCGCGGTCGATGACCTGGCTGCGGTGCTGCGCGATCTCGCCGCGCGCGGGGTCGAGCTCGTCGACCGTGAGCCGCGCCGCGGGGCCGAGGGCATGGTCGCGTTCCTCCATCCGCGCGCGGCCGATGGCGTCCTCATCGAGCTCATCGACCGCGCGTCGTTGGTCCTGTAGTCGACGCGGCCGGCTCGAACGCGAGAGCTCGGAGATCGACCCTCCGCGCTCAGCTGGCGGAGGCCGCTCGACGCATGTATGTGGTTTGCCATCAGGACGATGTCAGGATGGCGCGGCCTGTCATCAAGCCAGGGTCCAGCTCTCTCCGGCGCTGCCTGTGTCTTCGTACCGAGCCGGCCGCGCCTCCCCGATACTGCTGGCATGAGTCCGCGGGTCGTCGTCACCAAAGGTGCTGGGTCGATCGATGCCTACGTGTCTGTGCTCCGCGCCGTCGGTATGGAGCCCATCGAGCTCGCCGCCGGGCAGAGGATCCCCGCTTTCGACGCTGTGTGTCTGTCGGGCGGACCGGACGTCGAGCCAAGGCGGTACGGACAAGAGCCGCACGAGACCGTGAAGACCGACCCCGACCGGGACGCCCTCGAGCTCGACGAGCTCTTGCCGCGGGTCTGGGAAGACGGTAGTCCGATCCTGGCCATCTGCCGTGGCCTGCAGGTGCTCAATGTGTTCCGGCACGGCTCGCTCTTGCAGCACATCGGTGAGGCGCACCGTGCCACCGGGAGCGACGTGAAGCCCCACATGGTGGTCGTCGACCCGACATCACGTCTCGCCGCGATCTCCGGGTCCCACCTCGTCGTGAACTCGAGACATCATCAGGTCATCGATCGGCTCGGCGACGGGCTCCGGTCGACGGCCTGGGCGGATCAGTACGTCGAAGCGGTCGAGGCACCGGAACGACCGTGGATCCTTGGTGTGCAGTGGCATCCCGAGCGAACAGGAGAGGTCGACCCGGCGGCCGTGCGGATCTTCGAAGCATTCGCGGGGGCGGCCCGACGCGTCCCAGCGCGGTGACGCAGGGCGCCCCGACGCAGCCCCACGTCGCGCACGGGCGGCCGCTCCGCGTCGCGATCCTCGCGGCGCATCCCGGCCAGCTCGAGCGCGCGACGCGCCGCGCCCTATTCGCGGCCGGCGTCGAGATCGTGCTCGCGATGGGCGCGAGCGACGTGCGGCCGTTCGGCGAGCGCGCGCAGGCGCTGCGCGACGCCCGGCCGGACGTCGTCGTCGTCGCGCTCGCGGACCGCGGCCAGACCGACCGTCTCGTCCTGCTGATCGAGCCGCTGCGCTTCGCGTGCGCGGCGCAACGGCCCGCGCCGCGCGTGCTCATCGCCAGCGGCGACGACGGCGCGGTCGCGCGCGCGACGAAGCTCGCGCAGCCGTTCGCTGTCGAGGCGATGCCCGACCTGCGCGCCGACGACGGGCGGCGCCGGGTGGTCACGCGCCTGCGGCAGCTGCGGCGCGACGGAGCGCTCCTCCGCGACGGGGCGCTCGAGACCCTCTCCCGGCGCGTCGCCGAGGTGAAGCGGACGGCCGCGCTCGTCGTCGACGTGGCCGAGGCCTCGACGTCGCTCGTGCGGGCCGAGCCGCACGTCCCGCTCCTCGCGGTCCACTCGCGCCCGCTCGGCGTCGGTCGCGGCGCCGACCACGTCGTCGCCCGCGCGGGCCTGGAGCGCGTGCGGCGCTGGATCCCATGGTCGGTCGACCAGCCGACCCTGCTCGAGCGCGTCTTCAATCGCGCGCGCTGGCCGGACGCCGTCCCGACGGACCGGGAGACCCTCGCCCTCGAGGTCGCGCTCGCGCACGAGGCGGTCGCGCACGCGCTCGCCGACGCGACGGCCGCGGGGATCGGCGCCGAGATGCGCGATGCCGAGACCATCGTGCTCACCGGCCGGCTCGCCGCGCTGCCGGGGCCGGCGCGCGCCCTGCTCGTGGTCATCGACGCGCTCGAGCCGACCGAGCCCGCCTCGGTGACGCGCGATGACGCCGATGCGCTCGTCGCGCTCGCGGGCGCGGTCGCGTCCGACGACCACGGCCCGCTCGACGCCGCCATCGCGGCTGGGCTCGCGGCGGATGCGGGCGTGCTCCCGGTCGCGACACAGCGCCGCTGCCTGGTGCGGATCGCGGGCGAGTCGGCGACGCGCGAGGAGCGCGTCGACCGCGGTGCCCTCTTCGTCCTGCCCCTGAGCGAGGCGCTCGAGGTGAGCGGCGCTGGCGTGACGCGCTCGCGGATCGTGAGCGGGCCCCTCGGGCTCGTCGTCGACGCGCGTCCGCGGCCCCTCACCCTGCCGGTCCGCGACGCCGAGCGCGTGCCCGCGGTGTCCCGCTGGTACGAGAGCCTCGGCGCGCTCGTTGCACGTCCCCCGGACGCGCAGACCGAGGCGCGAAGCGACGAGGTCGAGCATCTGGGCCCGAGCGAGGGGTTCCCCCGAGCGAGGGTCGGAAGAGGATGAGCTGGCGCTATGGCCGCTGGACCGTGGAGCACACGCTGCCCGTGGGAGCGGCCACCCGCGTCGCGGCGGGCGAGAGCGTGCGCTCCGGGGACATCCTCGCGGGCGGCGGCACCGTGCGCCGCGTGCATCTCGTCGAAGGCGCGCGGCGTGTCGGCGTCGCGCCGGAGGACCTCGCGCGGGTCCTGCGCGTGCGGCCGGTGGCCGACGTGCGCCGCGGGAGCATCCTGGCGCGGACCGGCCGCCGGTTCGCACGCGCGTCGACGTCGCCGATCGACGGGCGCCTGGTGCACGTCACCGTCGACGGTGACCTCTGCATCACGCCGGTCGTCGACGAGTGGCGCGTCCGCTCCGCCATCGACGGGACCGTGACCCGATCGGACGACGTCGCGGTGGCCGTCGAGGGCGAGGCCTGGGCGCTGCAGGGCCTGGCCGGGTACGGACCCGACGCGATCGGCGAGCTGGCCCTCGCGGTCGACGCGCCCACCGATCAGCTCGCGCCGGGGCGACTCGACGTGCGGCTGCGCGATCGGATCCTCGTGGGCGGCGCGCGTATGGCTGCGGAGGCCGTGACCCGCGCGCACGCGTGCGGGGTGGCGGGGATCGTCGCCGGCGCCGCCCCCGCGGGCGGCCTGCGCGTCATGTACGGCGACGACGTCGGCGCGAGCGGCGCGCCGTCCTTCGCGGATGTGCCGACGATCCTCTGTCTCGTCGGGTTCGGGTCGGCGCCGCTGCCCGCGGAGGTGTGGGACCCGCTCGTCGCGCTCTCCGGCGAACGCGCCGCCATCCACGCCGCATCGGCACGGCTCTTCGTGCTCGCGGCCGCCGATCGCGTCGCGCCACCCGCCGCCGTGCCCGCGATCGCCCTCGCCGAGGACCACGCCTCCGTGCGACCGGTGGAAGACGTGCGCGGTCCGAACGCGCTCGTGCTCGACGCGGAGCGCTGACCCGATGCCGTCACGTCGCCGGCGCCGCGATCGCCGTCGGCGGCTCGACCATCCGATGCCTCGTCCGAGCGTCGTACCGGAACGACCGAAGCGCGGCGAGGTGCTGAAGCGCGCGGCGTTCGAGGAACGCATGGCGCGCACCCGCAGGACCCGGACGTTCGTCGGGATGGTCGGCTTCGTGCCGCTCGCCGCCGCGCTCTTTCCGGTCGGACCGCTCGCGGACGTGCCGCGCGAGATCTGGCTCGGGATCTGGGCCGCGATCTTCGGGACGTTCCTCGGCCTCACCGTGCGCATGTGGCGCGAGCGCCGCGCGTTCAGGCGGACCGGAGCGGTGCCGTCGTGACGGAGGCGCGCGCGCTCGAGCTGCGCACCGCGTCACGCGAGGAGACCGAGGCCGTCGGCGAGCGCCTCGGCCGCGCGGCCCGCCCGGACGACGTCATCGCGCTCTGGGGCGAGCTCGGGTCGGGCAAGACCACGCTGGTGCGCGGCATCGCCCGGGGGCTCGGCATCGACGAACGCGAGGTGACCAGCCCGACATTCGTCATCGTGCACGAGCACGACGCCGGCCGGCTCCCGCTCTTCCACGTCGACCTGTATCGCCTCGCGCCGCGGGACGCGCCGTCCACCGGATGGGAGGAGGCCATCTCGAGCGGCGGGCTGACGGCGATCGAGTGGCCCGACCGTGTCGAGCGCCGGCTGCCCCCGGACCGCATCGACGTGCACCTCATCCATGACGGCGCTGACGCGCGGCGCATCACGGTCGAGGCGCGTGGGCCGCGCTCGCGGCGGCTGCGCGACGAGGCGCTCGCATGACGCTCCTCGCCATCGACACGTCCACGCAGTTCGCCTCCGTCGCGCTCTACGACGGCCGCACCGTCCTCGCCGAGAGCACGTGGCACGCGCACCGCCGGCACGACGACCACCTCTTTCCGGAGATCGACCGGCTGCTCGCGCTCGCCGGTGCCACGCCGCGCGACCTGACGCGCGTCGCCGTCGCCATCGGTCCGGGCTCGTTCACCGGCTTGCGCGTCGCGATCGCGGCCGCCCAAGGCGTCGCGCGTGCGTCGGGAGCGGCGGCCATCGGCGTGCCGACCCTCGACGTCGCGGCGCATCCGTTCGCGTCGTCGCGGACGCGCGTGTGCGCGCTCATCCCGGCGGGCCGCGGGGAGCACTATGCGGCCATGTACCGCGAGAGCCGGGGGACGTGGGGCCGCCGCTCGGAGATCATGACATGCCGCACCGACGAGCTCGCGACGCGCGTCGCGGTCGAGACGCTCTTCGTCGGCGAGATCGACGACGCCACCACCGCCGAGCTTCGGGAGCGCCTCGGCGCGCGGGCCCTCTTTCCGCCCGCGAGCGCGACCGTCCGCCGGGCCGGGCACCTCGCCGAGATCGGCTGGGCGCGCATCGAGCGCGGCGAGGGCGTTCGCGGCGAGGCGCTGGAGCCGCTCTACATCCGCGCGCCGCTCATCCGGGGGCCCTGACCGTGGTCTCGACCGCGCCCGTCCTCATCGCCGACATGACGCTCGACGACATCGACGGCGTGCAGAACGTGGAGCGCTCGTCGTTCCCCGCGCCCTGGCCGGCGAACGCGTTCCGCCACGAGCTCACGCAGAACAAGAACGCGCGCTACATCGTCGCGCGCGAGGGCGAACGGATCGTCGGCTACGCGGGCGTGTGGCTCATGGTCGACGAGGCGCACATCACGACCTTCGCGGTGCTGCCGGAGCATCGCCGCCGGAGGATCGGCGAGCGGATGCTGCAGCGCCTGTTCGAGATCGCCGAGGAGATGGGCGCCGAGTGGCTCACGCTCGAGGTGCGGGTCTCGAACATCGGCGCGCAGCGCCTCTACGAGAAGTACGGGTTCCGCCGCTCGGGTGTGCGACGCCGCTACTACTCCGACAACAGCGAGGACGCGCTCATCATGTGGACCGACCGCATCAAGGACCGCGGCGTCCGGGAGATGCTCGCGCGCCTCCGGCGCGCGCTCGAGACCGCCGGCTGATGCGCATCCTCGCGGTCGAGACGAGCTGTGACGAGACGGGCGTCGCGGTCATCGAGGACGGGCGTCGGATCGTGTCCAACGTCGTCGCGTCGCAGACGGTGCACGAGCGGACCGGGGGCATCGTGCCGGAGGTCGCCGCCCGCGAGCACCTCCGGCAGGTCGATCCCGTCGCGCGCGAAACGCTCTCGCGGGCCGGCCTCGCGCTCGACGGCGTCGACGCGGTCGCGGCGACGGTCGGCCCGGGCCTCATCGGAGCGCTCCTCGTCGGCGCGAACTACGCGCGCGGCCTCGCGTTCGCCGCGGGGAAGCCGTTCATCGGCGTGAATCACCTCGAGGGCCACGTCTACGCCAACTGGCTGTGCGAAGGCGACACCGCTCCACCCGAGCCCGAGCTGCCCGCGGTCGTGCTCGTCGTGAGCGGCGCGCACAGCGACCTCGTGCTCATGGAGGACCACCGCCGCTTCCGCCTGCTCGGCCGCACCATCGACGACGCCGCGGGCGAGGCGTACGACAAGGTCGCGCGTCTGCTCGGGCTCGGCTTCCCGGGCGGTCCGCTCATCGAGCGCGCCGCGCGCGAGGGCGACCCGAAAGCGTTCGCGCTGCCGAAGGCCGAGCTCGACACGCGCTACGACGTGTCGTTCAGCGGGCTGAAGACCGCGGCGCTGCGTCTCGTGCGGGATCTCGAGCGGCAGGGCCACGTCCCGGTGAGCGACGTCGCCGCGTCGTTCCAGCGGACGATCAACGAGATGCTCGCCGAGCGCGTCGCGCGCGCGGCCGCGGAGTTCAGCGTGCGCGCCGTGATGCTCGGCGGCGGGGTCGCGGCGAACCTCGCGCTGCGCGAGGAGATCCGGCGGCGCGTCTCGCTGCCGCTCCGGGTGCCATCGCCGGCGCTCTGCATCGACAACGGCGCGATGATCGGCGCCGCGGCGTACTTCTCGCTGCGGCATCGCGCTGAGGGCGTGCCGACCCTCGTGCGGTCGAACATGCCGCTCGCCTACTAGCACCGCGATGACGCGCGCGGAGCTCCTCGCGGCGCTCGACGATGCGGCGGCGCGGGCCGCGGCAGGGGACGCGGACGGCGCCGCCGTCGCCCCGCTCCTGCTGCGGATCCTCACGGCCGCGGGCGCGACGACGGAGGTGACCGAGGCGCTTGCGGACGTCGCGCCCGCACGGGCGCTCCTGCGCATCACGGACGCGGACGCCGCGATCGAGTTCCAGGCGGGACAGGGCCGGCTGTACGCGGAGGCCGCGGACGTGCGCGGCAAGGGGCCGAAGGTCGACGCGACCGCCGCCACGTGGCTCGGCCTCATCGGCGGCACGCTGCGGCCGTGGCTCGCGTTCACGCGCGGACTCGTGGTGTGCCGAGCCGGACTGACCGAGCTGCGCTGGATCCAGACCGTCGCCGAGCGTCTCCAGCGCGGGTATGACGCCGCGCGCGCCGCCGAGAAGCCCTCCTGACGCGGTGCTAGCGTCGGCGCGATGACGGAAGCGGCCTCGGCCCCGCGCCCGGGGGGAGAGCGGCCCGACAGCGCGGCGGACACGCGCGCGAAGGTGCACCGCGCCGAGACGAAAACGAAGACGCCGGTCGAGGCGAAGCGCCAGGGCCCGACGCTCGACGTCGTGCGCGCGGACCACCGCGTGAAGACGTTCATCCGCTCGGCGAACCAGCAGACCGGCGCGATCGGATACACCGAGCACGGCGAGCGTCACGCGAACACGTGCGCCGACGGCGCGCGCTTCATCCTTCGATCCCTCGGCCACGAGGCGCGGCGCTGCGAGCTCGGCGCCATCGCCGCCTACCTGCACGACATCGGCAACGTCGTCACGCGAGAGAAGCATGGGCAGACCGGGGCCCTGATCGCGAAGGACATCCTCGAGGACCTCGGCTTCGACTTCGAGGAGATCGCGACAATCATGGGCGCGATCGCGAACCACGAGGAGGAGGAAGGTGGCACCGCGGTGAGCGCCGTGTCGGCAGCGGTCATCATCGCGGACAAGAGCGACGTGCACCGCAGCCGCGTGCGGAACCCGAAGTCGACGTCGTTCGACATCCACGACCGCGTGAACTACGCGGCGACGTCGTCGGAGATCAAGGTGAGCCGCAAGGAGAAGCAGATCGCGCTCTACCTCACGATCGACACCGAGACCGCGCCGCTCATGGAGTACTTCGAGATCTTCCTCTCGCGCATGATCCAATGCCGCCGCGCGGCGGAGCTCCTGCACTGCACGTTCGCGCTCGTGATCAACGAGACTCGCCTGCTCTGATCGGGGCCGGCGCTCGGGCGGGTGACGCACCCGTCTGGGGGCCGTCGCATCTCGTCCCTCGGTCGTCGCGCGGGCGGCGGTCTTGACCTCTTCCATGTCGTTGTTCTTCCATCAGCGCCGCCCGCTCGGCTCCTCCCGTCGGGCCGAGATCGCGCCGGCCCCCGCCGACATCACCCGCCCTCGCGCCGGCCGCGCTGCGCGCGGGCACAATTCGCATATGGTCAGGAGACCGTCACGCCGGGTCCGTGACGCGATAGCCGCCGGCGGCGTGGTCATGCGCGAGGGCGCGCGCGGGCCGGAGGTCGTCATCGCGGGGCGCGAGGGCATGTGGGTGCTCCCGAAGGGCACGCCCGACCAGGACGAGCGCATCGAGGACACGGCCACGCGCGAGGTGCGCGAGGAGACCGGGCTCGACGTGCGCATCGTGCGGCCGCTCGGCACGATCGAGTACTGGTTCGCGCTGCCGCGGCAGCGCGTGCACAAGACCGTTCACTTCTTCCTCATGGAGGCGACGGGCGGCGACACGGGGCAGCATGACCACGAGTACGAGGAGGTCCGCTGGGTGCCGGTCGAGGAAGCGCGCAGGCTGCTGACGTTCGACACGTACCGCGACATGCTCGAGCGCGCGATCGCGAGCGCAGCGGCAGCGTGACGAGCGGAACGCTCCTGCGCACGCCGCTCCACGAAGAGCACGTCGCGCTCGGCGCGAAGATGGTCCCGTTCGCGGGCTGGGAGATGCCGATCCAGTACCGGGACGGCATCGTCACCGAGCACCGCGCGGTGCGGACCGCGGCCGGGATCTTCGACCTGTCGCACATGGGCGAGGTGCACGTGCGCGGGCCGCGCGCCGGAGCGACGGTCGACCGCCTCGTGTCCAGCGACATCGCGGGCCTCGAGGTCGGCAAGGCGCGCTACGGGCTGCTGTGCAACGAGAAGGGAACGATCGTCGACGACGTCATCGTCTACCGGCTCGAGGCGGAGACCTATCTCATCGTCGTGAACGCCTCGAACGCGGCGAAGGACGTCGCGCATATCAGGCGGCACGTCGGCGGCGATGCGGACGTCGAGGACGCCTCCCTGGACACGGCGCTCATTGCGGTGCAGGGGCCGCGCGCGGCCGTGATCATGTCGTCGGTCACCGACCTCGAGATCCGGGAGGCCACGGTCGAGGACCTCGCGCCCTTCGGCGTCGTCGCCGCGCGTGTCGGGGGAGCGCGCGCTCACGTCGCGCGCACGGGGTACACGGGCGAGGACGGGTTCGAGGTGTTCGTTCCGTGGGACCGGGCGGTCGGGCCGTGGGCGCGTCTGCTCGCCGCGGGCGGTGCGCTCGGCCTGCGGCCGATCGGGCTGGGCGCGCGCGACACACTGCGCCTCGAGGCGCGCTACTCGCTGTACGGGAACGAGATCGACGAGACGACGGATCCGATCGAGGCCGGGCTCGGCTGGACGTGCCACCTCGCGAAGGACTTCATCGGGCGCGACGCGATCGCGAAGGCCAAGGAGCGCGGGCCCGACCGGAAGATCGTCGGGCTCGTCGTCGAGGGAGGCGTCGCCCGGCACGGGCACCAGGTCGTCCACGACGGGAAGGCCGTCGGTCACGTGACGAGCGGGACCTTCGGCCCGACGGTGGGGAAGAACATCGCGCTCGCCTACGTGCCGGTCGCGCTCGGCAAGGTCGGCACGGAGCTCGGCGTGCGGATCCGCGAGCGCGACATCCCCGTTAGGGTTGTGCGGACGCCGTTCTATCGGAGGGAGGCCCCGTGAGCACGGTCCCGGAGGACCTTCGCTACTCGAAGGAGCACGAGTGGGTCCGCGTCGACGGCGACGTCGCGACCATCGGCATCACGCAATTCGCGCAGGATCAACTTGGCGACGTCGTCTTCGTCGAGCTGCCGTCGCCGGGCGCGCGCGTCCGCCAGTTCGCGAGCCTCGGCGTGGTCGAGTCGGTGAAGGCCGCGTCCGACGTGTACGCACCGGTGTCCGGCGAGGTCACCGAGCGCAACGTGAAGGTGATCGAGAGCCCCGAGCTCGTGAACACGGAGCCGTACGAGGGCGGCTGGCTCGTGAAGGTGAAGCTCGCCGACAGAGGCGAGCTCTCGACGCTGCTGAGCGCGGGCGACTACCGCTCGCACATCGGCGACACCGCGCCCACGGGCGGCGACTGATCAACAGCAACCCCTATTCGCCGCACACCGACGAGGAGCGCCGCGAGATGCTCGCGGCTATCGGGGTGCGCAGCGTCGATGACCTGCTCGGCGCGATCCCCGCCGATGCCCGCCGTCCATCCCTCGGCATCGGTCCTGGCATGTCCGAGATGGAGGTCCAGGCACACCTGGAGCGCCTTGCCGCGATGGACCGGAGCGCCGGCGACGGGCCGTTCTTCATCGGCGGCGCGATCCAACGGCGGTACATCCCGGCGGCCGTGCCGGCGCTCGCCTTCCGCGGCGAGTTCCTGACGGCGTACACGCCGTACCAGCCCGAGGTCAGCCAGGGCACGCTGCAGGCGGTCTTCGAGTACCAGTCGCTCATGGCCGAGCTGCTCGCGATGGACGTCGTGAACTCGTCGATGTACGACGGCAGCTCGGCGGTCGCGGAGGCGGCGTTCATGGCGGTGCGCGCGACGGGTCGGAAGCGCGTCGTGGTGGCGACGGAGGTCGATCACACGTACAAGCGGACCCTGCGGACCTACGCGCGGGGACCAGAGCTCGAGATCGTCGAGGTGCCGAGCGCGGCGCTCGCCGCGTCGGCGGACGCCGCGGCATGCCTCATCATCCAGCACCCGGACGCGTTCGGGACCCTCGTGAGCGTGCGGCCGACCGCCGACGCCGCGCACGCGGCCGGCGCGCTGTGCGTGCAGGTGACCGAGCCCCACGCGTGCGCGCTGCTCGAGCCGCCCGGCGGGCTCGGCGCGGACATCGCCGTCGGGGAAGGCCAGCCGCTCGGCATCCCGATGTCGTACGGCGGGCCGCACCTGGGGATCTTCGCGTGCCGTGAGGCGCTCGTGCGGCAGATGCCGGGACGCATCGCCGGGCAGACGCTGGACGCGGACGGCACGCGTGGATTCGTGAACACGCTGCAGACGCGCGAGCAGCACATCCGCCGCGAGAAGGCGACGAGCAACATCTGCACGAACGAGGCGCTCGCCGCGATCGTCGCGGCGATCTACATGGCGCTCCTCGGTCCCGAGGGCCTGCGCGCCGCGGCGCGCGCGGGTGTCGCGCGCGCGCACGCGCTCGCGGCGCGCCTCGGCGACATCCCCGGCTGCGCCGTCGCGAACGGCGCGCCGTTCTTCGACCGCTTCGCGCTGCGCGTGCCGATGGGCGGGTGGGCGCTGAGCGACGCGCTCCTGGCGCGCGGCATCCAGGTCGAGGCGACGGCGGCGCATCACGTCGACGGCAGCCGCGTCGGGCGCGACGACCTCATCGTCCAGTGCACCGAGCTCACGACCGACGCCGACGCGGATGCGCTCGTCGACGCGGTCGGCGCGATCGTGCGCGCCGGCGAGAAGGTCCTCGCGCGGTGACGGCACGTTCGCGCGTCGTCCCCGATGCGGGCGCGCGCACGAACGCCCCCGCGCTCGAGCCGCTCCTCATCGAGCTCGCGCGCCCGGGCCGTCACGGCCGGCACGTCCGCAGCGCCGAGACGACCGAGATCCCGGCCGCGTTCGCGCGGCGCGCGCCGCTGCGCCTCCCGGAGCTGACGGAGCCGCAGGTGGTCCGGCACTACACGCACCTGTCACAGCTGAACTACGCCGTGGACACGGGCATGTACCCGCTCGGCTCGTGCACGATGAAGTACAACCCGAAGGTCAACGACCGCGCGGCGTCGCTGTTCGCCGACCTCCATCCGCGGCAGTCGTATCGCACGACCCAGGGCGTGCTCGCGCTCGCCTACGAGCTCGAGCGGATCCTCGCGAAGGTCACCGGCATGGACTCCGTCACGCTCCAGCCGCAGGCCGGCGCCCAGTCCGAGTTCACCGCGCTCCTGATGTTCAAGGCGTACCACGCGAAGCGCGGCGAAGGCGCGCACCGGCGGCGCATGATCGTGCCGGACTCCGCGCACGGGACGAATCCCGCGTCGGCGGCGATGTGCGGGTACGAGGTCACGACGGTGCGCAGCGACGCCCGCGGCAACGTCGATCTCGACGCGCTCAGGGCAACGCTCGGCCCCGACGTCGCCGGCTTCATGCTCACGAACCCGAACACGCTCGGCCTCTTCGAGGAGCGCGTCCGGGAGGTGTGCGACGCCGTGCACGCGGCGGGCGCCCTCGTGTACGGCGACGGCGCGAACATGAACGCGCTGCTCGGCATCGCGCGCCCCGGTGACCTCGGCTTCGACTGCGTCCACATCAACGTCCACAAGACGTTCTCCACGCCGCACGGCGCCGGCGGACCCGGCGCCGGCCCGCTGTGCGTCAAGGCGCACCTCCGTCCCTTCCTGCCGAAGCCCTGGATCGTGAAAGAGGCGGACGGGACGTACCACTACGACACCGCCCGCGAGGACCGCGACCCGGAGCCGCTCGGCGACTCGATCGGCACGATCAAGCAGCGCCTCGGGAACTTCGGCGTGCTCGCGCGCGCCTACACCTACATGAGGACCCTCGGCGAGGCGGGGATGGTGCAGACGTCCGAGGACGCGATCCTCGCCGCGAACTACCTGCTGACGCGCCTCCGCGGCACGTACCAGCTCGCGTACGAGCGCGCGCCGATGCACGAGTTCGTGCTGTCAGCGTCGCCGCAGAAGAGGAAGGGCGCGTCCGCGCTCGACATCGCGAAAGGGCTGATCGACGAGGGGTTCCATCCGTCGAGCGTGTACTTCCCGCTCATCGTCCCCGAGGCGATGATGATCGAGCCGACGGAGACAGAGCCGAAGGAGACGCTCGACGCGTTCGCCGACGCGCTCCTGCGCATCGCGGCCCGCGTCGAAGCCGACCCCGCGTCGTTGCACGACGCGCCGCGCGCCGCGCCGCTCCGCCGCCTCGACGAGGTGGGCGCCGCGCGGAGACCCGTGCTCCGGTGGCAACAGCCGCGGTAGCCGATGTACCGTCTGGACCCGTGAGGCGTCCCACGCGCGAGCCCGCCTCACGGCGGACGCGGGCCGCGGCGGCGGCGTTCGAGCACGACGCCCGGAACGACCGAGAGCTCGTGCACGCCGCCCGGGTCGGCGACGAGGGCGCCTTCGACGCGCTCTTCTATCGCTACCGCGACGGGATCTACCGGCTCGCGCTCGCGATCACCAAGGACCCGCAGGCCGCCGACGAGATCGTCGTCGACACGTTCGCCCGCGCGTACCGCGCGCTCGCACGGCTCGAGCCGGACGACACGCTCCGGCCGTGGCTGTACCGGGTCGCGATCAACGAGTCGTACGACCGCCGCCCGCGCGGGATCGTCCCGGCGAGCTCGCTCGACGACGCGGCCGAGGAGGTCGCCGCGGGCGAGGAGCGTTCGCCGTCGGCGCTCGCCGAGCGCGAGGAGACCCGCCGCGTGGTCCTCGGGGCGCTCGAGACCCTCGACGAGAAGCACCGCACCGTCGTCGTGCTGCACTACCTGAGCGAGCTGGCGCTGGCCGAGATCGCCCTCGTCGTCGGCGTGCCGGTCGGGACCGTGAAGTCCCGGCTGCACTACGCCCTCCGCCGCCTCCGGACGCATCTTTCTGCACATCCCGCGCTCGATGTCGAACCCATCTCGGACGAACGGGCTATCGGGAAGTGATGGGCGACCGCACCGCGCTCAGCCTGGGCGACCTCCTCGAGGTCGAGGCTGCCCTCGACACGGCGTTCGCCCCTCTGCGCGGCGCGCGCACTCACCTCTCGCCGCGGCGCGTGCGCGCCGCCGTCCGGTGGGGTCGCGGCGCGGAGCCGCCGAAGCCGTACGCGCTGCGCTGGAGCGGCACGATCCGCCGGCTCTCGGAGCTCTCGGTCGCGGTCGGCATGGCCGCGATGATCTTCGTCGGCGCGCTCGGCCCGGCCACGCCGGACGCGGGCAGGACGGACGCGTCGGCGTCGCTCAATCCCGTCGCGACGTACGCGGTGTCGCTGGCCGAGGAGAAGGAACAGCGGGCACTCCTCGCGGCACGCGAGCGCGCGGTGCTCCAGCGGTACGTTCCGCTGCAGGACTGGCTCGATCCGAATGTCGTCCGGCCCGCTCCGGTGCGTCTCAACCTGCCCGCTCCCCCTGCGGGCGCCACGCTGACACACGGCCCGTATTAGTTCCGACGCTCGGTCGGGCAAAGCCCTCCCTCGCGCCCGGGTGCTCGACCTCGGTCTACGGACCTCGGTCTGCGCGCCCGGGGGACGTTGAGGGGACGTTGAGCCGTGCGCTCCGCGCGGCCCTCGTGGTCGTGCTCGTCACGTCCTGCGCCGCCCCGGCCCCGCCGGACCGCGCTGAGCGTCAGCTCGTCATCGGCCTCGTCGGTGAGCCGGCGTCGCTCCTCGGCGACGATCCGGTCGGACGGGCGGTCGCGGCGGCGGTGGTCGAGCCGCTCGTCCGGCGCACGGCGACGGAGGAGCTCGAGCCGCGCCTCGCCGTGTCCGTGCCGACCTTCGCGAACGGGGACCTGGCCCTCGCCTCGGAGCCGGACGCGCCGGCGGGACGGCTCGTGGCGCGGTTCCGCCTCCGCGACGGCGCGAGGTGGCACGACGGCGCGCCGCTCACGGCGGACGACGTTCGCTTCGGGTACGAGCTCGATCGCTCCGCGCCGGCCGGCACGGACGCGCGCGCGATGGCGGATCGGATCGACCGTGTCGACGCGATCGACGATCGCACGGTGGTCGTCCGCTATCGCGCGGGCGAGCGCTGGGACCTGTTCACGCTCGCGCCGCGGCCGATGCCGCGCCATCTCCTGCAGGGCGCGAGCGCGGCGACGCTCGCGCAGTACGCGAGCCGTCCGATCCACGCGGGGCCGTACCGGGTCGTCGACCGCTCGCCGGGAACGATCGTCCTCGAGCCGTTCGCCGATCACGTGCTCGGCGCGCCCGCGATCGCGCGCGTCGTCGTGCGCACGTACGCGACGCGGCCGGCGCTCATCGGCGCGTTGCTCGCCGGCGACGTGGACCTCGCGCCGTCCCCGGACCTCGACGCGGATCTCGGCTCCACGCTCGATCGATCCTTCGCCGACCGCGTCCGATACACGCCCGCCCAGGCGATCGCGATGCTCCGGTTCGGACCGCGGCTCGCCGATCCCGCGGTCCGCGCGGCGGCCGCGATGACGATCGATCGCGAGCGGATCGCGCGGTCCGTGTTCGGGGGCCGCGCACGCGTTCCGGCGAGCTACCTCGTGGCGCCGCTCTGGGCGGCGAACGAGGGCGCGGCGCCCCCGCGCGTCGACCGCCCCGGAGCGCGCGCGGCGATGGAACGGGCGGGAGCGCAGCGCGGCAACTTCGGGATCGCGCAGCTGCGCGGCGACCGCCTCGTCGTCTCGCTCATCGTCCCCGACGGGTCGAGCGCACTCGAGCAGGCCGCGCGGGCGGTGGCGGTCGACCTCGCGTCGCTCGGGATCGCCGTCGACGTGCGCGCGCGTCCGGGGGGCGAGGTCGATCGACGTGTCCTTCGCGGGGAGTTCGACCTGGCGCTGGCGATCGAGGAGGCCGACGACCCGGTGATCGCGAGCGAGCGGTACCGCGGGATCGTGTCCGGGTGGTACGACGTCCTCGCCGACGCCGCCCGCTCCGCGGCCGAGCGCACCGAGAAGCGGACCCTCTACGCCGAGATGCAGCGGGTCTGGAGCGAGGCCGCCCCGGCCCTGCCGCTCTACCAGGTGCTGAAGGTCGACGTCGTGCCGCTGCGGCTGGACCGCATCCAGCCCGCGTCCCACGGGGCGCCGATCACGTGGGACCTGGGGAAGTGGCGGCCGGCCGCTCGCTGAACCCGACCGAAGGCCCGGGGTAGTAAAGAAGACACGTCGTCCCCCTGCGTGCGCAGACCGAGGTCCGCAGACCGAGGTCGAGCACCTTGGCGCGAGGGAGGGGTCCCCCCGACCGAGCGTCGGACAAGGGTCGGAGTAGTGTTCGGGTGGGCCCGCGGTCATCTTCGGCGGCGGGCGCCATCGAGAGGGAGGGCACGATCGGCGTCCACTCCGCATCGGACCTTCTCACCCGCGCCCGCGACCCCACACACACAAAGGAGGAGCGTATGACCTCACGCAACAGAGCCTGGTCCCTGCTCGGACCGCTCGTCGCCGTGGCGCTCGTCGTGGCAGCGTGCCAGCCGACGACGACCAGCGGCGGCGCGAGCCCGGCGGCCACCCCCGGGGAGCAGAAGGACCTCAACGCGACGATCAACCTGTGGATGAGCAGCGAGCCGCTGCGCATCGACCCCCAGGCCGGGTCGTTCGTGAACGAGATCGCCGTCAACAGCATGGTGTTCGAGCCGCTGCTGAGCCTCGACTCGAAGACCAGCGCGCCCGTCGCCGCGGCAGCGTCCGCGCTGCCGACGGTGTCATCCGACGGGACGAAGTACACGTTCAAGCTCCGCGACGGGCTGAAGTACTCCGACGGCCAGCCGCTCACGATGAAGAACTACGAGTACGCGATCAAGCGGGGGTGCGACCCGCGGCTCGAGAGCGAGTACTCGTTCGTCCTGTTCGACATCGTCGGCTGCAAGGAGATGAACGAGGCCGACGCCAAGAAGACCACCGCGAGCGACTACGACACGATGAAGGGCAAGATCGGCGTCAAGGCGACCGACGAGAAGACGCTGGAGATCACCCTCAAGAGCGCTGCCGGCTACTTCACCGCGATCATGACCCTGTGGCCGACGTACCCGGTCCGCGAGGACCTGGTGACGAAGGGCGGCGACAAGTGGACCGATCCGCCGACGTTCATCGGCAACGGGCCGTTCGTGATGAAGGAGTGGAAGCACAACTCGAAGATCGTCCTCGAACGGAACGACAGCTACCGTAAGAAGATCCAGTTCAAGACGCTCACCTACAACATCATCAACGAGGCTTCCGTGGCGCTCGCGGCGTACCGCCAGGGCGACCTCGACATGACGACCGTCGCCGCCGCTGACCTCCGCGCCGTCCTGGCCGACGCCACCCTGGCGAAGGAGCTCGCGGACCGCGACGGATCGTGCACGTACTACTTCGGCATGAACGTGCGCCGGCCGCCGTTCGATGACCAGAACATCCGCACGGCGTTCGCGAGGTCGTTCGACCGCGATGACTTCATCAAGAATATCCGCCAGGGCATCGGCAAGGCCGCGACGGGCTTCGTCATGCCCGGCGTGCCCGGATACGACGAGACCGACCTCATCCAGAAGTACGACGTCGCCGCCGCGAAGGCCGCGCTCGACAAGGCCTCGGCCGCGTCGAAGGCGGGCCTGACCGGCCTCAAGTACACGTACTCCGACAACGCGACGAACAAGGCCATCGCCGAGTGGGCGCAGAACCAGTGGAAGACGAACCTCGGCGTGACGGTCACGCTCGACCCCGTCGCGTCCACCGCATACACGGGGCTGTTCCGCCAGGGCAAGGAGTCCCCGCAGCTGTTCTTCCTCGGTTGGTGCTGGGACTTCCCGGACCCACAGAACCAGCTCACCACCGTGTGGGCGCACAAGAACTTCTCCGCGGGCCGGACCGGCTACGACACGCTCAACGCGAAGTTCAACGAGCTGGTCGACAAGGCCGACAAGGAGTCCGACCAGGCGAAGCGGCTGGACCTCTACAAGCAGGCCGGGAAGATCCTCAGCACCGACGCCCCCGCTGCCTGGGTCCAGTACAACGCCGCCAAGGAGCTGGTGAAGCCGTGGATCAAGGGCATCACCGCGAACGCGGGTGACCACGGGATCAGCGGCTTCTTCTCGCTGGAGCAGATCTACGTCCTCAAGCACTAGCGACCGTCGCATCACGCGGAGAGCGACGAAGGGGGCGGGCCGTGAGGCCCGCCTCCTTCGCTAGACTGCCGAGAGGGTGGTCCGGTACACGGTCAGGCGCGTCCTGCTCATGATCCCGACGCTGCTGATCGTCGCCATCATCACGTTCACGCTGGCGCAGCTCGCGCCGGGATCCCCGTTCGACCGCAACCCGGACAAACCGCCGAGCGCGGAGACCATCGCACGCTGGAACGCCTACTACGGGCTCGACCGGCCGATCCCTGAGCAGTTCGTGCGGTGGCTCGGGCACGTCGTCCAGGGCGACTTCGGCACGAGCATCCTCCGGCTGCGCCCGGTGAACGAGATCATCGCCGAGGGCTTCCCGACGACGGCCCAGCTCGGCATCCAGGCCCTCCTCCTCGCGCTCGCCGTCGCCCTCCCCTTCGGGATCATCAGCGCGCTCAGGCAGAACACCGCCGTCGACTACGTGAGCCTGTTCTTCGCGACGGTCGGCACGACCATCCCGGGCTTCGTCCTGTCCATCTTCCTCATCTACCTCCTCGGCGTGTGGCTCGGATGGCTGCCGTTCGTCGGATGGACGACGTGGAAGCACTGGATCATGCCGACGGTCATCCTCTCGCTCGGCACCGCCGCGTTCCTCACGCGCATCACGCGCGCGTCGATGCTCGAGGCGATCCGCCAGGACTACGTGCGGACCGCGCGCAGCAAGGGACTGGGAGAGCAGATCGTGATCCTGGTGCACATGCTGCGCAACGCGCTCATCCCCGTCGTCACGGTCATCGGCCCCGCCGCCGCCGGCCTCATCACCGGCTCGTTCATCATCGAGTCGATCTTCAGCATCCCGGGGATCGGCCGCGAGTACATCCGCAGCATCCTCGGCCTCGACTACCCGGTGATCATGGCGACGACGCTCCTCTACGCCTTCTTCATCGCCATCGCGAACCTCTCCGTCGACCTCGTCTACGGGGTGCTCGACCCGCGCATCAAGGTGGGGAGATAGGGCGATGGCGACGACGGGGACGCTCAGCTCCAGCCAGCAGCGCGCGATCGAGCTCAACGTCATGGCCCGCAAGCAGCGTTCGCTGTGGCGCGACGCGCTCGAGCGGCTCGTGCGGAACCGCGCCGCTATGGGCGGCCTGGCCGTGCTCGTCCTGGCGGCGCTCCTCGCCCTGCTCGCGCCGCTGGTCTCGCCGTACGACCCGCTCCGGCAGGACTCGAAGTTCAACCTGTTCGAGCCGGTCTGGACGGGGTCGAAGTACACGTCGCCCGAGCACATCCTCGGCACGGACCAGCTCGGGCGCGACACGCTCACCCGCCTCATCTGGGCCGCCCGCATCAGCATGGTCGTGGGGTTCATCCCCACGGCGATCGTCTTCGCGGTCGGGATCACCGTCGGCCTCCTGTCGGGCTACTACGGCAAGTGGGTCGACCAGCTCCTCATGCGGTTCACCGACATCGTGTACGCGTTCCCGGACTTCCTCTTCCTGCTCATCGTCGTCGCCGTGTTCCGCAACTCCCCGGTCGGCGGGCTCTTCTCGGGGCTCCTGCTCATCTTCCTGGCCATCGCGGTCGTCGGGTGGGTCGGCGTCGCCCGCCTGACGCGCGGTCAGGTGCTGCAGCTGAAGGAGCGGGAGTTCATCGAGGCGGCGCGGACCATCGGCGCGAGCCCGGGGCGGATCATGACGAAGCACCTGCTCCCGAACTCGCTCGCGCCGCTCCTCGTGGCGGCGGCCTTCACGGTGCCGGCGTACATCATCGCCGAGGCGACCCTCTCGTTCCTCGGCGTCGGCGTCAAGCCGCCGACGCCGACCTGGGGCGCGATGGCGTTCGACGGGTTCGCGACGTTCACGGCCAACCCGTGGGGCGTCCTGCTGCCGGCGACGTGCATCTCGATCGTCATGATGGCGTTCACGTTCTTCGGGGACGGCGTGCGGGACGCGCTCGACCCCAGAATGAAGCTATGAGCCGATCGATCGCGGGACGTTGAGAAGCGTCGTGTGTGGTCGCGCATTGCGCGGGAGCGCGTCAAGAAGGAGGCCTGCGGTGGGACATCTGCGGAGCGTGGTCGCGCTGGTCCTCACGGGAGCGTTCGTCCTGGCGGCGTGCCAGGGCCAGGGGCCGACCACCACGAACCCGATCACGCAGATCGGTGAGGGTCAGCCGGACCCGAATGGCGCGCTCACCACGAACCTCGGTTCCGAACCGGACACGATCGACCCGCACAAGGCCTCGTTCGTCGGCGAGATCGCCGTCGTCATGTCGGTCTTCGAGGGCCTCATGACGCTCGACCCGAAGACGCTACGCCCCGTCCCCGCGGCGGCCGCGAAGGAACCGGAGATCTCGAGCGACCAGAAGAGCTGGAAGTTCACGCTGCGCGATGGACTGAAGTTCTCCGACGGCACACCGCTGACCGCACGCGACTTCGAGCGCGGGTTCATGCGCACGTGCGACCCGCGCACCGCAGGCGACTACGCGTTCGTCCTCTACATCGTCGCCGGCTGCGAGAAGTGGAACACGATGGACGTCAGGAAGGCGAGCGCGAGCGCGCTCGACGCCGCGAAGAAGGCCGTCGGCATCAATGCGCTCGACGAGCGGACGATCCAGTTCGACCTCATCGAGCCCGCCGCCTACTTCGGCTCGATCGCGTACATGTGGGTCGGGATGCCGGTGAAGCAGGAGTCGCTCGACAAGGGCGGCGAGCGCTGGACGGAGCCGGCGACGTACATCGGGAACGGCCCCTTCAGGCTGACGTCCTGGAAACACAACGAGAGCATGGTGTTCGAGCGCAACGACGGCTACTGGCGCGGCGCGCCGAAGTTGAAGAAGTGGACGCGCCAGATGCTGAACGAGGGCGCCGTCGCCTTCGCCGCATACCGGAACAACGAGCTCGACGTCCTCGGCGTCGCCGCCGAGGACCTGCGCAGCGTCGAGTCGGACAACGAGCTGAAGGGCCAGATGCAGGACGTCCCGGGCTCGTGCACGTACTACATCGGCTTCAACGCGACGCGCCCGCCGATGGACGACCCGAACGTGCGCCTCGCGTTCGCGCGTTCGTTCGACCGCGATCAGTACGTCAAGGAGATCCAGAAGATCGGCGCGGCCGCCAACGGCGGCTTCATCCCTCCGGGGATCCCCGGCTACGACAAGGACGATGCCGCCCAGCGGTTCGACCCGGCCGCGGCGAAGGCGTCCCTCGCGAAGTCGAAGTACGCGAGCGCACCCGAGCTGCGGAACGTGAAGTTCACGTACGCGTCGAATGCGCGGACGAAGACCCGCGTCGAGTGGCTGCAGCAGCAGTGGAAGCAGAACCTCGGCCTCGAGGTCGTTCCGGACCCGGTCGACTCGACGGCCTATACCCAGCTCGTGAAAAAGCTCGAGACGACGCCGCTCATGTTCATCCTCGGGTGGTGCGCGGACTTCCCCGACCAGCAGAACTGGCTCACGACCGTCTTCCACTCCACCACCACCGTCGCGAAGACGGGCTGGAAGAACGAGAAGTACGACGCGCTCGTGCGTCAGGCCGACCGCGAGTCCGACAAGGCGAGGCGCGACGCGCTGTACCAGGAGGCCTCGCGCATGCTCTCGGCGGAGGCGCCGGCGGCGTGGCTCTACTACGTGACGGGAAAGATCCTCATCAAGCCATGGGTGAAGGGCGTCACGACGACCGCCCTCGACTCCATCCTGTCGCAGTTCCGCCTGTGGGAGGTCTACGTTACGAAGCACTCGTAGATGCTGACGTACGTCGCCCGGCGGCTGTTGCTGCTCATCCCGACGCTGTTCTTCGTCGCCCTGATCACGTTCGGGCTCGCGCATGCCGCGCCCGGCTCGCCGTTCGACAAGAACCCGGACCGGCCGCTGCCGCAGGCGACCATCGAGCGGCTCGAGCGGCTCTACGGCGTCGACCGGCCCGTTCCCGAGCAGTTCGCGCTGTACCTCGGCAACCTCCTGCGGTTCGACCTCGGATCGAGCCTGGTGAAGGACCGCAGCGTGGCTGACATCATCGGCTCGCAGTTCCCCGTGAGCGCGCAGCTCGGGCTGCAGGCGCTCTTCCTCGCGCTCGCGGTCGCCCTGCCGCTCGGCGTCATCAGCGCGCTCCGCCAGAACACCGCCGTCGACTACGGCAGCATGGCGCTCGCGACCGTCGGGACGACGATCCCGTCGTTCGTGATCGCGATCTTCGCCATCTACGTCTTCGCGGTGAACCTCAAGCTCATCCCCATCGTCGGCTGGGGGACACCGAAGCACATGATCCTGCCCACACTGATCCTCTCGCTCGGCGCGATGGCGTTCCTCACGCGGATCACCCGCGCGAGCATGCTCGAGGCGATCCGGCAGGACTACGTGCGCACGGCCCGCGGGAAGGGTCTGTCCGAGCAGATGGTCATCGTCGGGCACGCGCTGAAGAACGCCATGATCCCGGTCGCGACGATCATCGGGCCCGCGACCGCGGGGCTCATCACCGGATCGTTCATCATCGAGACGCTCTTCAGCGTCCCCGGCCTCGGCCGCGAGTTCGTGGTGAGCATCGTGCGCCGCGACTACCCCGTGATCATGGGCGTCTACCTGCTGTACGCGTTCCTCATCGCGGTCGCGAACCTGACGGTCGACATCCTCTACGGCGTCCTCGACCCGCGGATCCGTGTGCGGTGAGGGAGCAGCGCAGCCTCTGGCAGGACGCGCTGCACCGGCTCGTCCGGAACCGCGCCGCGATGGCCGGCGTCGCGGTCATCGTCCTCGCAGCCATCCTCGCGATCTTCGCGCCGCTGGTCGCGCCGTACGATCCGACGGACGTCTTCACGAACGGCGGGCGGCAAGCGCCGACGCTCGCGGATCCGTTCTTCGGCGACCAGCGCTACAGCGATCCGCGCTACCTGCTCGGCACCGATCAGATCGGCCGCGACATCCTCAGCCGCCTCATCTGGGGTGCGCGCGTGAGCATGCTCGTGGGGTTCGTCCCCGTGGCGCTCATCTTCCTCGTCGGCGCGGGCGTCGGCATGCTGGCGGGCTACCACGGCGGCTGGGTCGACCAGCTGCTCATGCGCGTCACCGACGTGATCTACGCGTTCCCCGACCTGCTCTTCCTGCTGATCATCATGGCCACGCTGCGGAGCACTCCGCTCGGCGACCTCATGGGCGGGCTCATCCTCATCTTCGCGGGCATCGCGATCGTGAACTGGGTGGGGATGGCGCGGCTGGTGCGCGGCCAGGTCCTCTCGCTGAAGGAGAAGGAGTTCATCGAGGCGGCCCGGGCGACGGGCGTCCCGGCGCGGCGGATCATGGTGCGCCACCTCTTCCCGAACGCCCTGGCACCCGTGATCGTGTCGATCGCGTTCGGCATCCCGAGCGCGATGCTCGGCGAGGCCACGCTGAGCTTCATCGGGATCGGCATCCGGCCGCCGACGGCGACCTGGGGGGTCATGATCAACGAGGGCTACCAGGTCTTCTCGTCGTCGCCCTGGCCGGTGCTCCTGCCGGCCATCTGCATCGGGATCGTGATGCTCTCGTTCACCTTCTTGGGCGACGGCCTCCGGGACGCCCTCGACCCCCGAATGAAGCTTTAGATACGTTACGCTGCGCGCGAACGTTCCACCGGGCGCGCAGACCGAGGCGTCAGACGAGGTCGAGCACCCGGGCCCGAGGGAGGGCTTTGCCCGACCGAGGGTCGGAATGAAGGAGGGATCGCTTGCCGCTGCTCGAGGTGAAGGACCTGCACACCTACTTCTATACGCGCGATGGCGTCGTGCGCGCCGTCGATGGCGTGACGTTCGAGCTGAACGCGGGCGAAACGCTCGGGCTGGTGGGGGAGTCCGGGTGTGGCAAGTCGGTTACCGCTCTCTCCCTCATGCGCCTCATCCCGCAGCCTCCCGGAAAGATCGCCGAGGGCTCGATCCTCTTCGACGGCCAGGACGTCCTGAAGATGGACGACGACGACGTCCGCGGGATCCGGGGGAACAACATCGCGATGATCTTCCAGGACCCCATGACCTCGTTGAACCCCGTCCTGACGATCAGCCGGCAGATCTCCGAAGCCCTGGAGCTGCACCTCAAGATGGACCGGTCCGAGGCGCGGAAGCGCACGGTCGAGCTCCTCGAGCTGGTCGGGATCCCGAGCGCGAAGAAGCGGCTGGACGATTACCCCCACCAGTTCTCCGGCGGCATGCGCCAGCGCGTGATGATCGCGATGGCGCTGTCCTGCAACCCGAAGCTCATCCTCGCGGACGAGCCGACGACCGCCCTCGACGTCACGATCCAGGCGCAGATCCTCGACCTGCTGAGGAACCTCGCCCGCGAGTTCCGGACCGCCTTCGTCCTCATTACGCACGACCTCGGCGTGGTCGCGGGGATGACCCAGCGCATCCACGTCATGTACGCCGGGCGCATCGTCGAGAAGGCGGACACCACCGAGCTCTTCGCGAACCCGAAGATGCCCTACACGTGGGGTCTCCTTCGTTCGATCCCGCGCCTCGACGAGCGCCGCAAGGAACGGCTCGTCCCGATCGAGGGCCTGCCGCCGGACCTCATCGCACCGCCGCCCGGCTGCAAGTTCGAGCCGCGCTGCCAGTACCGCCGCGACATCTGCAAGGAGAAGGAGCCGGAGCTCACCGGCATCCCGAACTCCAAGCCGGACCACGAGTCGCGCTGCTGGGGCACGCAGAGCGTGACCGGCGGCGGCTGGCTCATCGACACCGACTGGCGCAAAGAGATCGGCAGCGTCGAGGTCCTCGAGGAGATCAAGCAGGAGGTCGCGCAGGTGCCGGGTGAGGCCACCGCGACGACGACCGCGGGTCTCCCGCCGGCCGTCGCGCAGAAGGAGGCGATGTAGATGGCCGCCACGTACGAGAAGCCACGGTCCACGGCGACCGCGGAGAGCGGCAAGAACATCCTCGACGTGCAGCGGCTGACGATGCACTTCCCGCTGACGCAGGGGATCATCTTCCAGCGCCAGGTCGGCGCGGTCCGCGCTGTCGACGGCGTCGACTTCTTCGTGGAGAAGGGCGAGACGCTCGGCCTCGTCGGCGAGTCCGGCTGCGGGAAGTCGACGACGGGCCGCGCGATCCTCCAGCTCTACAAGCCGACGGCCGGCTCGGTGAAGTTCGAGGGCACCGAGCTCACGACGCTCGGCGGCGAGCAGATGCGGCGGATGCGCCGGAAGATGCAGATGATCTTCCAGGACCCGTACGCGTCGCTCAACCCCCGGATGACCGTCGGCAACATCATCGGCGAGCCGCTCGAGGTCCACGATCTCGCGCGCGGCCGCGAGAAGACCGAGCGCGTCCAGGAGCTGTTGACGGTCGTCGGACTGAACCCTTACTTCACGAACCGCTACCCGCACGAGTTCTCGGGCGGTCAGCGGCAGCGCATCGGCGTCGCGCGCGCGCTCGCGGTCGAGCCGGACTTCATCGTCGCGGACGAGCCGATCTCCGCGCTCGACGTCTCCATCCAGGCGCAGATCATCAACCTGCTCGAGGAGCTCCAGCAGAAGTTCCAGCTCACGTACCTGTTCATCGCCCACGACCTGTCGGTCGTGCGCCACATCTCGGACCGCGTCGCGGTCATGTACCTCGGGAAGATCGTGGAGGTCGCCGACCGGCAGGAGCTGTACGAACGCCCGCTGCACCCGTACACGCAGGCGCTGCTCTCGGCGGTCCCGATCCCGGACCCCGCGGTCGAGTCGAAGCGCAAGCGGATCATCCTCACGGGCGACGTCCCGAGCCCCGTGAACCCGCCGAGCGGCTGCCGCTTCCACACGCGCTGCTGGAAGGCGCAGCAGATCTGCTCGGAGGTCGACCCGGAGTTCATCGAGCACTCGCCGCGCCACTGGGCGGCGTGCCACTTCCCGGGGTAGGAGGCAGGAGCGGCCCGGTCCCGCGGTCCCGGACCTGCCACGCGGTCCCGGATCGCCGCGCTGTCCCGGATCTAGCCTCAGAATGCCTGTCCTGAACCTAGGCCAGTTCGCGAGCGTATAGGCCACTTAGGAGACTTTCACGAACGCACCTGGAGGG
>Ga0233425_10002708_pt1 | contig 34034 bp, 29 predicted proteins | sample Watercolumn_Towu_2_FD_181712 | JGI IMG/M metagenome (GOLD analysis project Ga0233425, IMG submission 181712) | Freshwater microbial communities from Lake Towuti, South Sulawesi, Indonesia - Watercolumn_Towuti2014_140_MG | ecosystem: Environmental > Aquatic > Freshwater > Lake | place...
AATTGCGCGCGCTCCAATGCGGCTGTCCGAGCGCATGCATGGCGAGGAGCTTCGCCGCGCGCGAATATTTGGTTTCGCGCGCCGGCGCGACCGCGCCGATGAGTCGCGAGAGCAGAGAGGGCATCGAATGTCCTTTGAAAGGAATGCGTCTGGCGGCGCGCTAAACCCTCGAGCCCCTCACCGTACCGCTCCCCGCAAGCGGGGAGAGGGGTCATCGGCGCTACGCTCTTTATTGAAAACGCGGAGCGCCCGCCGCCTCTTCTCCCCGCTTGCGGGGAGAAGTGAGATGAGGGGCCGGGGGTCTTATCCGAATGAAACGACGCGGCGAGGCCGCTCACACCCGCCGCATGCGCGGCTCGGGCGCTTTCGGCGTCAGCGCGAGCGCCGTGATCGCCCAGACCAGCGCGTCGAGCCGGTCGGGACTGCGCCCGGAGGAAAGTCCGTCGGCGGCGAAATCGCACATCTCGTCTTCGAGCGCCGGAAAGGCGCCGACATGTTTGACGCGACCCTGTTCGTAAAGCTGCGCGGCCGGCGCGGCGCGCAAATATTTGCCGCGCGTCGCACGCGTCATCGTCACGGGGACGGAAGGGTCGGCTTCGTTGAGCACCGCGCGCACCATTTCGCCGCCCTGATTGACTTCGGCGATGAGCGCGTCGGCCGAAAGCTTGTGATAGAGCGCGATCGCCGCCCGCGCCCATTGCGCCGGCCGCGCCGCGGATAGAGTGGCGTCAGCGAGAACGTAAAGCGCGCCCGCCTCTTCAACGCCTGCGGCGACGAGGCCGCAATTGTCGGCGCGCTTGCCGGAGCTCGCCGGCGGATCGACGGCGACGACGATGCGCTTTAACGGCGGCGTCTCATGCACGCGGGCGCGCTCCAGCATGTCGCGCGTCCACAACGCGTCTTTGCGCTCGTCGAGAATTTCGCCATCGAGCTCCTGACGGCCCAATCGCGTGCCGGCATATTGCGCGACGACGCTTTCGAGAAATGACGGCGCGAGATTGGCGGCGTTTTCGCGCGTCAGCGCACGCGTCACGACGCTCGTCGGATGTGAGATCAGCTCTTTCAAAAGCGGCAACGGGCGCGGCGTCGTCGTGACGAGCTGGCGCGGCCAGTCGCCGAGACGCAGGCCGAATTGCAGCATGTCCCATGTCTCCCTGGCGTAGCGCCATTTGGCGAGCTCGTCGCACCAGGCGGCGTGAAACTGCGGCCCGCGCAGACTTTCCGGATCTTCCGCCGAGAAGGCCTGCGCCACGGCGCCGGAATCCCAGACGAGCCGTCTGCGCGTCGTCTCCCAGCGCGGCCGATCGCGTCTTCCATGCACGGCGAGAAGCCCCGACACGCCTTCGACCATCACCTCGCGAACATCCGCCGCCGTCTCGCCGACGAGCGCGATGCGACCGAGCGGACGCGTCGAAAATTGCGCGCGTCCGAGCGCAAGCGCCTTCACCCATTCGGCGCCGGCGCGAGTCTTGCCAGCGCCGCGTCCGCCGAGAATGAGCCAGCTGCGCCATGGCGCACCGCTCGCGGCCAAGTGCGGCGGCCATTGATCGCGTCGCGCGACGAATTCCCAATCGTTAAGAAGCCGCGCGAGTTCTCGCGCGCTGAAACTTTCGAGCGCGTCATTCAACAGGCCCCGCGCCGCGCAATCGTTCAAGCCGTCGAGCAAGCTCCGCGCGGAGTTCGGCCAATTCGCGAGGCGGCGCGTCGCCGCCTCGCTCGCTCGCGGCTTCATCGCTGTCATGTTCGACGTCGTTCTCGTGATCCTCGTTCTCGCGTCGCATGCGCTTCAATTCGGCGAGCGTCTTGACGAGGCTTGCGAGCGTGCGGGCGCTCGCCTCGATGGTCTTTGGCGCATGTTTGGCGAGCGCCGCCTCGGCGCGGGCGAATTCCTGCTCGACCGCGTCTTCGAGCCTTGCGATGAGCCGGTTCGCGTCGCGCGGTTTCTTCGTTGCGGGCGCAGCCTGTTGCGTCTTCTTCGGCGCGCAGGCGGAGGCGCGCAGCGGCCAGTTGTTGTTGACGCGATATGTGTAGAACTGCGCCTGCGTCATGCCGAGCAGTTCGAGAATCTCGCTGATCGGCGTGACGCCCGAGTCATAGAGAAGTTTCGCCTGCGCGATTTTTTCATCGCACGGCGGCGCGGATTTGGCTCGCATCTGCGAGTCTCCGGAAGTAGCAGCTGAATTTGATTTGCTGAGAGTGCGATTTGCTAAAGTGACCAGGCGTGTCATTCCCGGCGGACCGCAGGTCCGACCGGGAATCCAGAGTCACAACAAGCATGTTGGAATGTTGCTCCTGGATTCCCGATCGCGCGCGATGCGCGCGTCGGGAATGACAACCGCTGGAAGCATCGAAGATGGAGAGAAGCTACTTCGTTTATATGCTCGCCAGCCGGCGAAACGGAACTCTCTATGTCGGCGTGACCAATGATTTGTCCCGGCGCATTTACGAGCATAAGGCCAAACAGGTTCCGGGCTTCACCTCTCGATACAATGTCCACATACTCGTCTGGTATGAAACGTATGCTGACGTGAATGAAGCCATCGCAAGAGAAAAGCAGTTGAAGAAATGGGAGCGGCGATGGAAGCTCGACTTGATCGAGACATTCAATCCCGCCTGGAAAGACCTCTATTTCGACCTCAACAATTAATCGTCGGGCGTGTCATTCCCGGCGGACCGAAGGTCCGACCGGGAATCCAGAGTCACGACAAGCATGTTGGAATGTCGCCCCTGGATTCCCGATCGCGCTTCGCGCGTCGGGAATGACAACGCGGGAGAGCCTGACAAGCGCGCCCATTTCAACCACGCTCCAAAAAGAGATCCCCTCGGCCGCAAGACGCTAGGCGTCTTGAAGCGCGAGGGGATCAGGAGGGCGCGGGGGAGGGGAGGAGGACGCCGCGCCTTAAGTTTCGTTCGCGCCGCTCAAGCGCAATTTTGGAGCATGGCGTTTTTCTATAGGACCAGCGTCCGGCTGTCAAGGAATAAAATCCGCAGGGAGAAAAAATCCTATGCGAGCCCTCAATATCGCGCCTTCTTCGGCCAGCGCTTCGGCCAAAGCCGGATGAAATCCGGCAGATCGTCGGTGTCGACTTCGTCCTCGCCAGCCTCGACCCGGCCGCGCACGGAGACGCCGGCGCGATGGACGCTCTCGGGATCGCCCGAGATCAGCGGATGCCAGGGGGGCAGCGGTTTGCCCTGAAAGCGCAGGACATAGGCGCAGGTCGGCGGCAACCAGCGAATATCCTTAAGTTTTTCGAGGGTTAGCCGCACGCAGTCGGGCACATATCGGCGCCGCCGGGGATAGTCGGCGCAGCGGCAGCTCTCCTGGTCGAGCAATTTGCAGGCGACGCTCGTGTGATAAATCGCGCCGGTGTCATCGTCTTCGAGCTTGACCAGGCAGCAGCGGCCGCAGCCGTCGCAGAGCTGTTCCCACTCGGCGCGGGTCAAGTCCGAAAGCGGCTTTTCCCAGAAGGGCGTCTCGGTCCGAGCGGGGTCAACGGCCAGGGCATTTTCGCCTTTTTTTAACGCCATCCTTCTCTTTCTACTTGCGCTTTGCGCGACGGAAACCATAACGCAATGTGGGTCGCGCGGACTGTCGTCAAGATGGTTTAAAAAGTGTTAACGTCCACGAGGCGCCGGTAAGTTTGGCCGCGCGGGGAGCATTTGAGCTGTGTTGGAGCGTTTCCAGGCCTCTGCTTTCGCTAAGCGCTTAAAGCGCATCCTGCTTGCTTTCGACGCGCTGATCGATTCCGCCATGTTCCAGGGCGGGCGTCGCGCCCGCGAGGTCTATGAAGATTTCTCCACCTTCATGGAGCGCTTCCACGTCTCCGGCATCGCTCGGGTCGGCGTGGAACTCTCCTGTGAAGCGCTGACGCTCGGACTTGGCGCTGGCATCGTCGCGATGGCGCTCGCGTCCTCGGCCTTTCAGATGACAAGCGACGAGAACTGGCTCAAGCAGACCGATCTCGCCGTCACCTTCCTCGACCGCTACGGCGCCGAGGTCGGCCAGCGCGGCATCAAGCATGACGATCTGGTGCCGCTCGAACAATATCCCGATCACCTTGTCAAGGCGGTGCTGGCGACCGAAGACCGGCGCTTCTACGAACATTTCGGCATCGACGTCGTCGGCACGCTGCGGGCGCTCACCGTCAACGCTCGCTCGTCGGGCGTGGTGCAGGGCGGCTCCTCCATCACCCAACAGCTCGCCAAGAATCTTTTCCTGTCGAACGAGCGCACCATCACCCGCAAGATCAACGAGGCTTTTCTCGCGCTCTGGCTCGAGCGCCATCTAACGAAGCGCGAAATCCTCAAGCTCTATCTCGATCGCGTCTATATGGGCGGCGGCGCCTTCGGCATTCAGGCGGCGGCGGAATTCTATTTCGGCAAGTCGGTCAAGGACGTCACGCTCTCGGAGGCGGCGATGCTCGCCGGCCTCTTCAAGGCGCCGACGAAATATGCCCCGCACGTCAATCTTCCGGCGGCGCGCGCGCGCGCTAACGACGTGCTCAACAATCTCGTCGACTCGGGCTTCATGACCGAAAGCCAGATCATCCCGGCGCTGCGCAACCCGGCGACGCCGATCGACCGCGCGCGCGAAACGAGCCCCGACTGGTATCTCGACTATGCGTATGGCGAAATCCGCAGGCTCGCTCAGGAGGGCAAGCTCGGCGACAATCGCGTGCTGCACGTGCGCACCGCGCTCGACTCGAACATCCAGCAGCGCGCCGAAGAGGTGATCGAAACCAATCTGCGCGAGCAGGGCCGCAGCTTCCATGCCAAGCAGAGCGCCGCGGTCGTCATGGAGCCTGACGGCGCGGTGCGCGCCATCGTCGGCGGCCGGGACTATGGCGCAAGCCAGTTCAATCGCGCGACGGACGCCGCGCGCCAGCCGGGCTCCTCGTTCAAGCCTTACGTCTATCTCACCGCGCTGATGACCGGCCGTTTCAAGCCGACGACCATCGTCACCGACCGGCCGACCTGCATCGGCAATTATTGCGTGCACAACTACAGCGGCGGCTATGCCGGCTCCATGCCGCTCGCGATGGCCTTGGCGAAATCCTTGAACACGGTCGCCATTCAGCTTTCGCAGGCGATCGGCAAGGGCGATTCGCGCATCGGCCGCGCCAAGATCATCGACACCTGCCGGCGGCTCGGCATCACGACGCCGCTCGAAGATACGCCCTCGCTTCCCGTCGGCCAGAGCGACGTCATTCCGCTTGAACATTCGGCGGCCTACGCCGCCTTCGTCAACGGCGGCAAAAAGGTCACGCCTTACGCCGCCGTCGAGATCCGCAACCGCCAGGGCGATATGCTCTATCGTCATGACCGCGACGCGCCCCCGCAACAGCAGGCCGTGCCTTACGACAAGGTCGTGGAGCTTGCCGGCATGATGAAGAAGGTCGTCGAGGAAGGCACCGGCAAGCGCGCGCAGCTTGGCGAAGGCATTGACGTCATCGGCAAGACGGGGACGACGAACGGCTATAAGGACGCGTGGTTCTGCGGCTATTCCGGAACGATGGGCGGCTGCGTCTGGTACGGCAACGACGACAACGCGCCGATGAACAACATGACCGGCGGCACGCTGCCCGCGGGCACCTGGCACGACATCATGGCCTATGCGCATCAGGGCGCGACCTTGAAGCCGATTGTCGGATTGAAGCCTGATCCCAAGAGCGCGACGGCCGTCGCCAACGCCAATGTGGTGAAGCCGATCGAACTTGGCGCGCCGCAGCGACCCGCTACCCTGTCGAAGGGCGCGATCCAGGCGCTCGAATCGATTCAAACGAAGATCAAAGCTGTTGGCGGCGACAAGCAGAGCGCGATCGAAGCGCCGGAAAACGCCGCGTACGACGCCATGCGGCATGAGGCGCAGCGCGCGAATGGCGCCGCTGACGGCGTCGTACGTTAGCGGCGGGAGCGCTTCCTTGGACCTCAAGCCTTACGCAAATTATCTGCGCGCCGGCTCGGTGATGATCGCCGGCCTCATCATTGGCCTGCTCGTGACCGTGCTGTCGCTCAACGCCGGCTACGGCTTCAATTCTCTGCGCGCCGGGCCGTGGACCGCATGGCCGCATACCGGCGCCGCCGATATCGATCCTTATGCGCGGGCGGTCGTAGCGCGTTCGGGAGAGGCGCCGCTCGGGCGCGATCAGGGACTGGCCTTCATCGCGCGAACGGACTCGAATGGCGCGCCGCTTAACGCCGATTGCGAATATCGCATCGTCGATCCCCTGCCTTCCGCGCGCTACTGGACAATTGCGCTCGCGAGTCCCGATGGACGTCTCCTCGCCAATTCCGCCGAGCGCTATGGCTATTCTTCGGTCGACGTTTTGCGCAAAGAGGACGGCGACTTTGAAATCGACGTCGCGCGCGAGGCGCGGCCCGGCAATTGGCTGTCGCCGGGTGAGGCGCGCGACTTCGTCGTTATGCTGCGATTCTATGATACGTCGCTCGATATCGATTCAAGTCCAGACCCGAATTCCTTTCCCAAGATCGTGAAACTCGGATGCGCTTAAACATTCCAGATCGCTATCTCGACCTCGCGCCGTGGGTCATCGCGACGCTGTTCATCGCCGGGATCGTGCATGTCGTCTCGGTGCTGTTGATGCCCAGCGTCGCCCCGCGCGACGCTCTCGCGCGGCTGACAACCTATGTGAAGAGCGCCGCTCCGGCGGAGGGGCTGGTGCTGCTGCCGCAAATGGCGCCCGGCGCCGAAATGCTTCCGTTCGAAGATCCGGCGTTGGCCGAGGCCGTCTGCGTCTATGATCTCGCCAAGGGTCCGCTGCGCGTCAAGACAAGCGTCGACGGCGAGGACTATCTCGGACTTTCGTTTCACGCCAGCGCCGGCCGCATCTATCATTCGATGACCGATCGCTCGGCGATCAAAGGCAAGATCGACATCGTCGTCGGCGATGCGCGCCAGATCGACGCGCTGGCGAGCGCTGATGAAGGGGACGCGCCCCCGCCGCAGGAAGTGCGGCTTACGGCGCCAACGAAACGCGGCTTTGTTTTGATCCGCTCCTTCGCCAAGCGTCCTTCCGATCAGGAGCGCGCGCGAAACCGTCTGAACGCGATCACCTGCCAGCGTTTCGATCTGCCGCAGGGATAGCATTTTTGCAGGCTGTCATTCCCGACAGTTCGAAGGCCTGATCGGGAATCCAGGCGGGCATCGCACGACGCTCACGGAATTGACAGTTGAGGTGGCTGTCAAAGTAGGAGTGTCTGAGAGCCGTGCGCGATTTGGCACGCCAGCGCCAAAACCTATTGTGCCACGAGCGGACATTCGCAACTAACCCGAAGTGGAGCGATGAGGCCGCCCCTTTTACCGGGCGGGGTTCAGTACCGGCGCGCGCGAACAGACTACGATGCGTCTTGAGCCACGCGTCATCGCAACGTAAAGGTTTCGAGCGTTAAGGTCGTCACCATTGAGAATAACAGCAACTTCCGCTTCGAGCCCTTTAAGCAGTAGCGTGCTCCCGACGGCCCGGCGCGGTAGTGGGCGGCCTAGAAGGCGGTTTTGCTCGCGCATGTGAACGGCGGCCTCGTGAAAAGTCATTCCGTCGGGACCGTGGCACATGTTTAACGCTCGAATGCAGGCCTGAAGCACCGCGGGACGAAAAACCCGCACTCCGCTTTCCCTGTTCATCTCCGCGAGCAGCGCAGCCACACGCTCGTGTGTGCGGTCAGCGAGAAAGGCGACAGCCGCCCGCTCGGTCGCGGAAGCCTCCCGACGCTGAGCCCTTCGCATGATCGTGTCTACGCGACGCACGAGGTCCTCCGGGCCCACATTCGTCATCACCTCTTCCGCGAAGGAAGCGACCTTCGTGAGAGCGTCTCCTGCCTTAACGTCGAAGCTTGCAGCGAAGCTTACGAGGTCACGTAGGTCGACGGCCTCCACAGTAACGGCCCCAGGCGTCTGACTGGCGAAACGTCTCTGACTGCCGGGGCTAGTGCTTTCCCCAATAATGAGAACGGAGCCTTTGCCGCCGGGAGGGACTGTCCTACAGGCTTCTAAGAGTTTTGAGTGGTCTCTCGATGTGCCATCGAGGGGTACCCAGGTGACATGAGCTGGCAGTGTACGCAGGTCGACGGTCGTTCCCGCCATGAGTCCAGCTCGGGCCTCGAGCAGCCATTGCCCTAGAGCTTCTGCACCTGCATTGATCCAACGCCAAGGCTTATCAAGCACGCCTGCAAGCGTGAAATGTCCGCAGACATGCTCATTCCAATCGGCGAGCGGGTCGTTCCCAAAGCCGAAGATGGCTTGCATGTCGTCTCCCATCACGCAGACTGGCAGGATATCGGAAGCGTAATAGATGATCGCGTGCTGTCTGATCGAACAGTCCTGATATTCGTCGACGAGCAGGTGCGCATAGCTGGCCGCAATGACGTCATCTATATGCTTATTCTTGAGCAGATTGGCAGCCGCTGCGCGTATAGCAGGGTAATCCAGCCGACTTCCGGTGAATATGGCTGGGTTGCATTCTGCCCGTTGGGGAAATGTCGTGATGAGGCGGATCGCCCAACCGTCAATTGTTGAAAGGCGGTAGGCAGAGGGCGCTATGCCAGCTCTGTCGAGACGCGCGCGGAGAGCAACGACGCCGGCGTTCGTGTGCGTCAAAATCAGCACAGGCTTCGGCCCAGCATAGTGCGTCAGGGCGTCGGCGATGAGCTGAGTCTTGCCGCAGCCAGCGGGGGCAACGACTAGTCCGCGCCCGATGGTCAGAAGGTCCATGTCAGCAGGCGCCCTCCACGATCCAATTGAAAATCCCCTGCAGAAACTGGTGGATCGCTGGATCGGTGAGTTCTGGGCCAATGATGTCGCGAGCCGCCTCTTCCATAACTCCGACGGATTTGAACCAGCCTTTCGTTCCCTTGGACCGGGCAGCCTTACCCAGAATAATTCGCCCATTTTCGGAGATTGTCGCCGCGCATTCGGCTCTGATGGCCGCAAGGTCCATCGCATCTAGTGACGCGGATTTGATGTGCTGGTTGACGAGCCATTCTTCCTTCGCGGAGACAGCGAGTTCTAGCAGTTTCGACACGGTTTGGGTTTCGACGCTCAGGAAAAGTTCGTCTTCTAGCGCCCTCCCTTCGCGCCAGCGAAATGTCGTGCCGCCCGCGGCAACGAATTGGGCCTCAAGATCGGGAGTGGGATGCACGTCACTGTCGCGCATTGTGGCTACCCGATAGCCAAGCGATTGAAAAGCAAGGGCGCGCTTGAAGAGTTCGGTTCCACCCCCATCGACGAGTGCACAGCCGTATGATGCAATGGGCGGATGACCATTTGCAGCGCGCAGCTGATCGAGGCCGCGCATCAGACCAACTTCGCTGGCGCCTTCGCAGACAAACACAGTCCTAGCGAGAAGCGCCTCAGGGAATTTTCGTATCGTGCCTTGAACGTCGGCCGAAGCGCTTACCGCTAAAGCATGATGCCCGTCTTCGTGCCGCCGCAAGACGAAGAGTTGGCTGGAGGACAGCTCGCGCACTGCTACAGGAGAATGGGTGGTCATGAAAACTTGCAGCTTAGGAGATTGGTCTTTTGCGCCGAGCGCCGCGAGCAGCATCATGATGCGGTGTGGTTCCAAGCCGTGCTCCAATTCGTCGACTAGGATGATTGATGAGTGCTCGGCTGCCTGCCGCTGCAAGCCCGCGATCAAGAGACGCGTTGAGCCCAAGCCAAGGGCGCGAAGTGGGATCCCCCATTCATCATGGAGCGAAATCGTGCCGCCGGCGAACGAAGCCGAGGTCGCGTCGAGCAACGCCTTCACTTCGGAACCAATCGGGATTCCAAGACCCTTTGCGACACCCGTGACAAGGGCGAGCGCCTCGGCCAATTGCGCGCTGCTCTGCGCGCCAAGGGCGGCACGAACCTCACGAGCGGCTTTCGCCAGCTCTTTCGAGGCGTCGGCACGTTCGTCTGAAAGGCGGTTCAGTATCGAGCCGCGCCGCCACGTCAGATTGTTGTCGTTGACCGCTCCTAACCGCGTTGGTGAGATGCGAACCCGGTCAGCCCAGTTCAGGGATCGGGATTGCCCCTGAGCGGTGGCGCGTGCGGAAACAAGCGACCATTGCGGTTCTAGATCACTCTCCACAAGCAGTTGAACGGTGAGAACAGTTTCGCAGTCCGCCTGAGGCTCCGCCAAGACCTGTCCGGCAGCAGGGTCGAAACCGCAGAGGTAAAGCCCGTATTTATCAATGCTTTTCAGTTCGTCGGGCAACGAGCCGAGCGTCACGCGGATACAAATGGGCTTTTCGAAATCCAAGACGCAGAAATCGGAGTCCGTTACTTGCAGCGCGCGACGGGCTCCGACGCAGTAGTCGATCGCGTCTAAGATGGTTGATTTCCCGCTATCACCAGGCCCGACGAGGCAGTTCACCCCTTCGCGAGGCAGCCATTTCAAAGCTTTCACACCACGAAAATTCTCGATTTCAATAGCTCTAATTACCGTCATAATTTCGGGCACCTCGCTCAGGCTTCCGTAGCGGTTTCTGCTCGCGTACCCAGACTTGTATTTCAAGCGTGAGCTATAAGATCAGGAGTCGCTGTCCACTGGAGCGCAGCGGGTGCCGCCTAGGGAGGGTCTCAGCCGGCTCTAAGGACGCGGCCACTTGATCTGTCGCGAGAGGCTATTCGTTATGTCGCGCTACAATTCCGATCGCGCTTCGCGCATCGGGAATAACATTGGGAAAGTTTTCGCTTCGTGTGAAACGAGCAGCCGGGCGTCAGTTGCCGTCGCCTGGCAGACCGGGGAGCGGCAGAATCTCGATTCCCTCTTCGAGCAGCGCCTTCGCTTCTTCGAAGGTCGCGCGGCCGCGGATGGCGCGACGCGCCGCTTCGCCATCCTCCATCGCCCGCGCCTCTTCAGGGAAACGATCGCCGACGTCTTCCGTATTCGCGACCACCGTTTCATGCAGCTCGCGCAGCTTCATGCGCAGATCGCGCGCTGAATCGTCGCGCTGCTTGGCGACATTGGGCGCCATCACGTCACGCGTGACTTTCGTCGACTCGCAGAAAGGGCAGGCGATCCGTCCTTCAGCCGCCTGCTTGTCGAAGCTTGCGCTGTCGCGAAACCAGCTTTCGAAATTGTGACCTGCGTCGCAGATGAGCGAATAGCGAATCATGCCGCAGCTCCGCCGGCGAGGAGCGCGTCGAGCTGGCCCTCGCCATCCAGGGCGTAAAGATCGTCACAACCGCCGATGTGCTTGCCGTCAATAAAGATCTGCGGCACCGTCGAGCGGCCATCGGCGCGCTCGCTCATGCGGCGGCGTCCAAGCGGATCCCACGCCACGGAGATTTCTTCGAATTCGGCGCCCTTTTGCGTCAGCAGCCGCTTGGCGGCTGTACAATAGGGGCAGGTCGGCGTCGTGTAGATTTCGATGCGGGGAGCCATGGCGCGCTTATACGCCGGCCTCTACGCGCTTGTCACGGCCCGCGCGAAGACGAGAAGATCGACGCGCGCCGCGCCAGCCTTGAGTAACGCGCGCGTGGCCGCATTGGCGGTCGCGCCCGTGGTCAGCACGTCGTCCACGAGCACGACATTACGTCCGTCGATAGCGTCGGCCCGCTCGGGGGATACCCGAAACGCGCCGGAGAGATTGGCGGCGCGCTGCGCCCGCGTCAGCCCCACCTGCGGCGCCGTCGGCTTGACGCGCTCGAGCGCCATCATCGCCGCCGGCACGGCGCTGATGCGCGAGATCGCCTGCGTAAGCGCCGCCGACTGATTGAAGCGGCGCGTAAAAAGCCGCAACCGGTGCAAGGGGATGGGCACGATAACGTCTGCATCCGTGAGAAGTTCGGCGCCGGCGCGCGCCATCCAGCGGCCCATCGGCTCGGCGAGCTCCAGCCGGTCGTAATATTTCAGCCGGTGCGCCAAAGCGCGCGCCTTGTCGCTGTCATAGCGGGCGACGGCTCTGGCGCGGCCGAAGGCTGGCGGATTGGCGGCCGCTTCGAGCGAAATCAATCCCGGCTGCGCAAGGTCGCGTTCGAAAGGCGTGCCGAGTCGTTCGCAAAAAGGGCGCTCGATGAAGGCGATGTCGCGCCAGCACTCAGCGCAGATTGCGCCTTGGGCCGCGACCGCCCTTCGGCAGACAAGACACGACGGCGGATAGACGAGATCGAGAAGCGCATGTCCCGCCCGTGCGAGAGGCCGAAGCAGGTCCATCTCTCCGAGCCGCGTCATTCGGCGAAAACCCATTTAATCAGCCGCGCGGCCGCCTCTTGGCGAAATCAGGGGCTGAGCGCAGGCGGAACCCTAACGCATGGTTGGGGTCAGGAAAAGAATCGTTTGGCTTGTCGGGCCGTCGACAAGCCGGCATTACAGTGTCGAAGCGGAGCTCATAGGAGATCGGCGCGTCATGAACGAATTCCACACGCTCTTTGTCATCTCCTGCATCGCCGTGCTCGCGCCCCTGCTCAACAGAATTCCGGCCTTTGCGCGCGCGCCGATCGTCGCCATCGAGCTGCTGCTAGGCATGCTTGTCGGCCCATATGGGGCTGGCCTGGTGACTGCGGATGGCGCCCTCGACTTTTTAAGGGAATTTGGCCTCGTCTATTTGTTTTTCCAGGCGGGGTTCGAATTCAACCAGAATGAAATAAGAGGAAAGCCGCTTCGACTTGGATTTCTTGCCTGGCTTGCTTCATTGGGGCTCTCGATCGTCATTTCCGGACTGCTGTACCTCGTTGGCCTCATCCAGGCGCCGCTTCTCGTCGCGCTGATCCTGCCCACCACGGCCTTCGGCATATTGATCCCCATGTTGCGGCAGACCGGGAATCTTGACGACGAATTTGGACATTACGTCCTTGGCGTCGCGGCCGTCAGCGAACTCGGCCCGCTCGTTCTCGCTTCGATCGTTCTGGCGCATCACAATCATCATCTCCATCAGACGCTGCTGAGCGCTCTCTTCATCGCCATCGGACTCGCAACGATTTTCCTTCTCAAAAAGGCGCGTTCCGATCGCCTCACAGAAAGCGTTGTGCGCTGGCTTGGCGACAGCGAGCTTCTTCCCATTCGAATCTCGCTCGTTATCTTGCTCGGCTTCATCTCATTCGCCGATAGGCTGGGCATGGAGCTTGTGGTTGGCTCCTACATGGCGGGCATGGCCGTCGCGATCCTCGTGCGCGGCACCAAGGCCGAAATTCTCCAAGAGCGTTTGACCGCCATCGGCTCCGGTTTTTTGATTCCGCTGTTTTTCATCGAGAGCGGCGCCGCCTTCGATTTCCTGGCGCTCTTCACGAACCCAGCGAGCGTTGTGCTTTTCATTCTCTTTTGCGCCGCGTTCCTGCTCATTCGCTTGGCGCCGATGAATATTTACCGGGGGACGTTGCCGGAACGGGACATGCCGGCGTTGGCGCTACTGTCATCGACCACGCTGTCGCTCGTCGTTGCGCTAACTTATCTTGGTGTGAGCAAGGGTCAGATGGCGCCAGGGACGGCCTCTGCGCTTGTGGGCGCCGCGATGATGACCGTCACAGTGTTTCCGACGATGGCCTTTTGGCTTCGCGGAGCGCAGCAGCAATCTCGTCCAGAGAGCAGCGTATCGCTTGCCGCTCACGCCGTCGCCGATTGGTTCTCTGTGCAGGCGTCTCGCGCGTTCGCCAAACTTCCCCCTCAATGGCTCGAGGCCATACGGATTTTCGAGCGGCGCGTCTTCGATTTCGTCAACCGCGCGGCAAATTAGGCTCAGCCGAGTAGGCCCCCCCGCGTGGGCGCGAGCGGGTTGTCGATGAGCGCCTGTGCGTCTGGGCGATCAGGCGCAGGGTGATTGACGAGCGCCCCATAGAGTCCCTGCACGAAGCTTTCGTCGAGATCCTTGACGATGAAGACGATGCGCGTGCGCCTGTCTGCATCAGGCCAAGCGTCGAGGCGATGCGGCGGGTGAAAGACATGCTGCACGCCATGGATCGCGACGGGCCGCGACGGATCGTCAGCGAGCGCGACGATTCCCTTCACGCGCAACATGCGCGGCCCATGCGTGTGGCGCAGAAGATCAATGAAAATATCGAAGGAGGCAGGCGTCAGCGGCGTCTCTGCGGAGAAGCAGAAAGCGCGAATATGCGCGTCATGCCGGTTCACGTCGTGGCTGTGATGGGCATGAGTTCCGTCATGATGCTTGTGGTCGTGATCATGACCGGCGTGACCATGCGCTTGCGCGGCTTCGACCGCCTCGGCGTTGAGCCATTCCTTCACGCGCGGCGTCTTTGTCGCAGGATCATAGAGGCCGCAGTTGATCAGCGCCTCCGGCGTCGCTTCGCCCTTGGCGGCGTCGAGCTGCTGCGCGCCGGGATTAAGTCGCGTAAGCCTCGCCTTCAGGGCGTCGAGCCGCTCTGCGCCCCGCGGCAGATCCGTTTTGGTCAGGACAAGCCGGTCCGCGACCGCCGCCTGTCTGACGGCCTCCTCATGCGCGTCGAGCGTCGCTTCGCCATTCGCGGCGTCGATGAGCGTTACGACGCCGTCGAGCCGATAGCGCATCATCAGATAGGGATGATACATGATCGCGTGCAGGATCGGGGCCGGATCGGCGAGGCCGGTCGTCTCCAGCACGACGCGCTTGAACGGCTTGATCCTGCCATTGTCGAGACGCTTCAGCAGGTCTTCAAGCGTATTCACCAGATCGCCGCGGATCGTGCAGCACACGCAGCCCGAACTCATCAGCACCATGTCGCCGTCGATTTTCTCGATGAAGAGATGATCGAGGCCGATCTCGCCGAATTCATTGATGAGGACGAGCGTATCGGCGAGCGCCGACGAGGCGAGCAGTCGGTTTAGCAGCGTCGTCTTGCCGGCGCCGAGAAAGCCAGTGACGACGGTGAGCGGAATCGGCGGCGGCGCCGGCCGCGCCGTGCGACTGGCGGCGGCATTGGTGAAATCATTCATTCAGACGGAACTCACGCCGGAGCAGAAGAGATTTCCTGCTCGCGGAAGGCTCGTATTTTCGCTGAAAACGACGCGCCTTTCCAGAACGAATGAGCCCTCGCGCCCTTAGCTCTTGCCCTGTTCTGGCGCGGCGCGCGTTTTCGGCGCGACGGCCCGCTTCTGAACTTCGGCGGGAGGCGCGGCTGTTTTCGGCTTGGCCGCGTGTTTCGTCGCCTTAGGCTTTACAGCCGGCTCAGCTTCGATCACTTGGACCTTGGCCTCTTCCGCCTTTGCCGCGCGCGCGGCCTTCACGGCCTTCGCGTGCTTGGCGGCGCGGGCGCGGCGTAGCGACACCGCATCCGGGGCAGGTTTGCTGATCGGCGAAGCATCCGCGTCGCCTGGCTCCGATTGCGACGCATAGGCGGCCAGATCGTCCTGTTCCCCCACGGGAGCGCCCGGCGCGCGCGTGCGCGCCACTGGCCCGATATAGCCTGGCGCGCGGCCGACATAGACGGAAACGGCCTCATAGCGCGGGCGCGGCAGCCGCGCGACTTCCTTGGCGTTCATATGCGGCTGCTGTTGAGCGCCGCTCATGGTGTCGAGTAGCGGGATGCCTGTCGCCGAGCCGACCGGCGCGGACGCCTCTTCGATCTCCGCCAGGAATTGGGCCGCCGCAGGTCCCCGGTGGTGACAGACCGCCTCGCGCATGTCAGGCGCCGCAGTGGGGCCAGTATTCGGCAGCGAGGACAGGGACGCGAGAGCCGCGCCGCTCTGAAAGCCGCGGTCAAGCAGAGCCGCCGTCTTCGCGGTGCGCAGCATGGGATTGGGCGCCCCAAGGACGACGGCGATCAGCCGCCGGCCGCCGCGGGTAGCGGAGGCGACGAGATTGAACCCAGCGGGGCAGGTGAAGCCGGTCTTCATCCCGTCAGCGCCGGGATACCGGCCAAGCATCTGGTTGTGTGTGGGAATGATCTGCCTGCCGAGCTGCATCGCGCCGATGTTGAACAGATTAGCGTGCTCGGGAAATTGAACGTAAAGCGCGCGGCCGAGAATGGCGAGATCGCGCGCCGAAGTGACTTGCCGGTCATCAGGAAGACCGTTCGGATTGACCCAAACCGACTGCGTCATGCCGAGAGAAGCGGAGGCGCGGTTCATTTCATCGGCGAAGGCTTCGATCGAGCCGGAGACGCCTTCGGCGATAGCGGCGGCGATGTCATTCGCTGATTTCACCATCAGCATGACGAGCGCATTGTGCAGGGTCACTTCCGAGCCCGGCCTGAAACCCATCTTGGAAGGCGCCATGCGGCAGGCGCGCGGCGACATCATCACCGGCGTGTCGAGCGAGATGCGGCCTTGGCGCACTGCATCAAGCGCCACATAAGCCGTCATCAGCTTTGTCAGAGAGGCGGGATACCAGGAGGCGGTCGCCTGATCATGCGAGAGCACGGCCCCCGACGCCACATCAACGACGATCGATGGCGCCGCTCGGGCGGGCGCCAATGCGCCGAAAACGATCAACAATGCGCTGCTTGCGGCAATGAAAGTCGATTTCGAGAAGGTCATCCGCCTAGCCCCGTCACCCGGCGCTCAAGCGCGCGGGATCAAATGAAAACGCCGCTTATTATAATAGCGCCGAGGCGCTCATCCGAAATAGGCGTGGATTTGGGCGATTCGGGGGCGGCGATTTGCGAACTGTTAACCATAACCTCCAAAAGAAGCGCGGACGCGGCCGCTAGCGCTGAACAGAATTCCGGCGCGCGAGCTCCGGCTCGACAAGCTGATATCTGATCAGGAACTTCAGCGCGCGGCTCCATGACTCGTCGGTTTCCCCGCGCAGGTCCGTTTGCGAGACATGCGCCAGTTGCCCGGTGCGCGCGTCGCGAATGCGCATTTCGAGATATTGCTCCATCACGCTGATCTTCCGAAAGAAGCAGACGAAGGACAAGTCAGCGCCAAGCGCGCGGGCGATATCGGCGTCACAGCCGTTGCATTTGCGCAGCCAATGGTCCTTGACCCGCTGGTCGGTCGCGACGCTTCCGTCGACGATTTCGAACAGCCCGGACTGGGTCAGAAGTTCGCGCGCGAGCGCGGTCATTTTTTGAAGGCGCGCGGTCTCTTCTGGGCTTTCGCCGGCGATCGGTCCGCCGGCGGTGAAATCGTCGAGTTCGATGTCGAACACGGCAAGTTTCATTGGCGCGGAAGATTGCGCGTGAGCGTTCGCGATAAGCCCGATCGCGCCCGCTAGGAGCGCCAATATTAGGACGAGGACGCATTTCTTATTTGTCATCGCAAAGCTCGGCTCCGCTTTACACATTATACATTCTGCGCGGCCTCTTCGAGTTGCGAAATGCACGCGCCCCAGCCGTCGTAAAATCCCAGCTCTTCGTGCCGCCGGCGCTCGGCGTCGTCCTTATGCATGACGCGCGCGATATATCGCGTGCCCGAGCCTTCGTCGGCCATTGTCAGGATCGCGGTAAACGCGAGCCAGGGCGACGCAGGGCGCCAGCCCCCGACCAGCATTGAGGTGATGACGATACGCTCCTGCGGCGCAATATCGAGAAAGCATCCGGGGTTGTCGCTTTCTCCTCCATCGGGCCCGCTCATAAAGGTGTGGAAGGCGCCGCCTGGATAAAAGTCGAAGGCGCGAACTTCCGTTTTCCAGGGCCGCGGACACCACCATTCCTTCAGGATCGCCGGATCAGCCCAGGCCTTCCAGACGCGCGCGCGAGGGACATTCAGGAAGCGTGAAATTTCAAGATCGAGGCTTTGATCGTTCATCCTGCTCCTCGTTTTTCTCCAAGAATGCGTCCAGGCGATCGAAACGCGCTTCCCATTCCGCACGTCGCCGCGCGAGCCACGCCTGCACGGCGTCAAACCGTTTCGGCTGAATGCGGCAGGTGCGCACGCGCCCGACCTTTCGGCTCGTGACAAGCCCGCTCTGCTCCAGAGTCTGCAAATGCTGCATGACCGCCGGAAGCGATATTTTCAGCGGTCTCGCCAGTTCGCTGACATTCGCCGGCCCGCGCGCGAGGCGCTCGATCATGGCGCGCCGCGTCGGATCGGCGAGCGCGGAGAACATGAGATCGAGGTTCGCCGAACGCTTAGGCATTTGCTTAACTATCATCGCGCGGCGGCGAGGGCAATGAAAACTTCATAAATCGCTTAAGTTTTTTTTGCCGCGATGTTTGTAGGAACAGCTCGGATGTCATTCCCGACGCTCGCGAAGCGCGTGATCAGGCAACTGTGCTTTGTAAACGCAGCCCTACGGTCGTCATTGCGAGGAGCGCAGCGACGAAGCAATCCAGAGGCCGGCTTATGATTCTGGATTGCTTCGCTTCGCTCGCAATGACCACTCGCATTGCCGGGAATGGTGCGGGCCAAGCGAAGGATCAACGGGGATCTGTATCAGCCGCCGCGCGCAATGAGACGCTTTTCCCATTCGAGCGCCTGACGGACGATCTCGTCGAGGTTGTCATATTGCGGCGTCCAGCCGAGGGCCTGACGGATTCTCTCATTGGCGGCGACGATCGCGGCGGGATCGCCCAGCCTGCGTGGCGCGATTTCAATGTCGAAATCGACGCCCGAAACGCGCTTCACCGATTCGATGACTTCGAGAACGGAAAAGCCGCGCTCATAACCGCAATTGGCGGTGAGATTGGCGCCGCCCTCGCGCAAATAGCGCAAAGCGTCGAGATGGGCGCGCGAAAGATCGGTGACCTGAATATAGTCGCGCACGCATGTGCCGTCCGGCGTCGGGTAATCGTCGCCGAAAACTTGCAGTTTCGGGCGCAGGCCGAGCGCCGTCTGCACGGCGACCTTGATGAGATGGGTGGCGTTTGGCGTCGACTGTCCTGAGCGTCCCTTCGGATCGGCGCCGGCGACGTTGAAATAGCGCAGGACGACATAGGAGAGCCCATGCGCGCGCGCGGTGTCCTCCAACATCCATTCCACCATGAGTTTCGATCGCCCATAAGGCGAAACCGGCTTTAGCGGCTCGTCCTCGGTCACCGGATTGTGCAGGGGATCGCCATAGACGGCGGCAGTCGAAGAAAAGATGAAGCGCTTGATTCCGCGCGCGACCGACGTCGCGAGCAGCGTGCGCGCTTTCGCCGTATTGTTGAGATAATAGCCCAACGGATCGGCGACGGAGTCGGGAACGACGATCTTGGCGGCGAAGTGAATGATTTCGTCAACGGCATAACGTTCGATCAAACCCGTGATGAGGTCTGCATCGCCGAAATCGCCGACGACGAGCGGCGCGCCGTCTGGAACCGACCAACGGAAGCCGGTCGAAAGATCATCGAGCACCACGGGCGGAGGTTCGCCGGCGTCGAGCAGTTCGAGAACCGTATGACTGCCGATATAGCCCGCGCCGCCCGTCACCAGAACCGTCATGCCGCAACCTTCCTCTCATTTCTTCCGCCTAAATTAGCGCCGCAACGCCCCGGCGAGTCGCTTCCGCAATGATTTGCCGCTATCACCCCGTCGCCGTCCCAACTCTCACCAGGCTTTTCCATGAGCAAACGCATTCGCAAGGCCGTTTTCCCCGTCGCTGGCCTCGGCACGCGCTTCCTGCCCGCCACCAAGGCCGTGCCGAAGGAGATGCTGACCGTCGTTGATCGGCCGGTCGTACAGCATGTCGTCGATGAGGCGCGCGAGGCCGGAATAGAACATTTCGTTTTCGTCACGGGGAGAGGCAAGGGCGCCATCGAAGATCACTTTGACATGGCCTATGAACTTGAGGACATGCTGCGCCGCCGCAACAAGTCGAAGGAATATGAAGCTTTGATGTCGGACCTGCCAGCCGCCGGCGCGACGAGCTTCACGCGCCAGCAGGCGCCGCTTGGGCTCGGCCACGCTGTTTGGTGCGCGCGCGACATCATCGGCGACGAGCCTTTCGCGGTGCTGCTCCCTGATATGATCACGCTTCCGGCGAAGGGCAAAACCTCGCGCTGTCTTGCAGAGGCGGTCGCGGCTTACGAAAAACACGGCGGCAATATCATCGCCGTCGAGGAAGTAAAGCCGGAAGAGACGCATCAGTATGGGATCGTGGCGCGCGGCAAGGATTACGGCGCGACCTTCGAAATCACCGGCATGGTGGAGAAACCGCCGCAGGGCACGGCGCCCAGCAATTTTATCATTTCGGGACGCTATATTTTGGAGCCGGAGATTTTCGCGTCGCTCGCCAAACATGAGACGGGCGCCGGCGGCGAAATTCAACTTACGGACGCCATGATCGATCTTGCGAAGACGCGGCCCTTCCATGGCGTGCGCTTCGACGGACGCACCTATGACACGGGCTCGAAGCTTGGATTTCTCGTGGCCAATATCGCTTTCGGCCTCGCGCGGCCCGATGTCGCCGGCGCTCTGCGCGCCGAGCTGAAAAAGCTGCTCGACTAAGCGTATATGCTGAAAAGACAGAGGCTTGCGCATGTCGCTCGTCGAACTGTCGCCCCAGTCCGGGGCGCCAGTTTGACGTTGGCGCGCGCGCGTCATTAAACCTTTAGAAGGGCTTTCCAGATCGGCGCGCGGCCGCGCGTGATTGAAATCAAGCGAGGGATTGAACGCTGATGCCGCAACAAGGCGCCGCACGCAGAATCGTCATTACTGGAATGGGCGCGGTGTCGGCGGCCGGCGTCGGCGCGGCGGCGCTGTGGCGCGCGGCGCGCGATGGCGTGTCCTGCGTGCGGCCGGTGAAATTGCCGCGCCCGTTCACCGGGCGAATCGGAATCGCCGCGCAGGTCCCGGATTTTGATCCTGCGGCCTATCTCGAAGCGGAACTGCTTCCCTACTGCGATCCCTTTACTCAGTTCTCCATCGTCGCCGCCGACGAGGCGCTGGCGCAGGCTGGGTTCGCGGGAAAAGAGGTCGGCGGGCCGCGAACGGCGGTGATTATCGGCACCGGCATCGGCGGCGCTACGACCATCGATAACAACGCCTATCAGGAATATAAGATCGAGACCCGGCCGGACACGCTGACCGTGCCGCGTCTCATACCGAGCGCCGCGCCGACGACTCTCGGCATGCGCTATGGCGCGAAGGGTCCGACTTTCGCGCTCGCCTCGGCTTGCTCCTCCGCGACTCAGGCCATCGGCGAAGCCTTCGAGATGTTGCGCGCTGGCCGCGCCGATCGGGCGATCGCCGGCGGCGCCGAAGCCTGCGTGACCAATGGCGCCATTCGCTCATGGGAAGCGCTGCGCGTTCTCACGCCTGACCTTTGCCGTCCGTTCTCGCAAAAGCGCAACGGCATGACTCTCGGCGAAGGCGCCGCGGTCTTTATTCTCGAGACGCTGGAAAGGGCGCAGGCGCGCGGCGCAACGCCGCTCTGCGAACTCGCCGGGTATGGCACGACGAGCGACGCTTTCGATCCGCTGCGCGCCGATGTCGAAGGCCCATCCCGCTGCATGCGGCTCGCGCTTGAAAGCGCCGGACTCGAGCCGGGAGACATCGACTATCTCAACGCCCACGGCACGGCGACCTACGCCAACGACATCACCGAATCGCAGGCCATGCGGGCCGTCTTTGGCGATAAACCGCCGCCGGTTTCCTCCACGAAGCCCGTGCATGGCCACGCGCTCGGCGCAAGCGGCGGGCTCGAACTTTCGATCGTCATCAGCGCGCTTGGGGAGCAGGTTGCGCCGCCGACGATCAATTTTCTTGAAGCAGACCCCAAATGCGAGGTTGACGCCATTCCTAATGTCGCGCGCAAAATGCCGATCCGCGTCGCGCTGTCGAACTCCTTCGCCTTCGGGGGCATCAACGCGACGCTTGTCGTTCGCGCGATTTGAGAGCTCATTTGATCGAACCGCCTGGATGTCATTCCCGACGTTTCGCATCAGCGAAGCGATCGGGAATCCAGAGCGACATCCGCGACGTTTATTGCGACTCTGGATTCCCGGTCAGGCCTTCGGCCTGCCGGGAATGACGCGTCAGGCAAATCGCCAAGTCGGATGCCGCGCAACGCGTCACGCTTCCCGCAATTCCTTGTTCAATCCGTCCACGCCGTCCGAAATCGCTGAGTGGATGAGCGCTACGACTTCGTCCCGATGCTCGGCGTCGACGTCGAAGCGCACCGTCCAGGACAGGACGCTGCGCGCTTCGCCATCGTCGTGAATCTCGACGACGCCTGCATAGTCTTTCACCGGAAAGGGATGATGCGGGCGTTCGTAGCGCAGTCGTCGCGCGCCGGCGTCGATCTCCACGATGCGGTCGCGCATTTCTTCGCTGGTCGTCAGCTTCATAATGCGCAGGGCGCCGACGCCCGCGCCTTCCACGCTGCAGTCGGAGATGATCGGAAACCAGCGATCGAGTCCGCCAATTCCGGCAATCGCCGCCCAGGCGCGCTCGGCGGAGGCGTCAAGCCGCTTCGTTATATTGACCGTCGCTTTCATTTCACTTGCTCAGCTCTCGCGCTTTCCGCAATCTGTCGCGCCAGATATTGTTCGGCGCGCCGCCAGGCTTCGTCGTCGTCGCCGCGAAAGGTGAGGTGGCGGTCGTCGATCAGGAGATTCCTCTCCACATCCACGATTTGCGCCTGCGCCAATTGCACGAGCGTGCTGATCTTATGCACGCCGCCGTAAAGGACGAACCGCGCGCCCGCCTTTTTCGCCGCCTCGAAAAGCGCCTGCGGCGTCATGCGTCCCGCCGAGCAGGGAACGGGACCGCAATCGAGCGTCACCACCCTGTAAGCGCCGCCGGCGCCAAGGTCCTGGCGCAGCGCCGCGCCGAATGCGCGCAGCCGCGCTTCATGCTGGTCCTTCTGGTCTCTTTCCTCGCCGGAGGTGTCGACATAGTCGAAATCGAGGACGGCGATCGTCGCCGGCGCGGCGGCCTGGGCCCATGCGCCGGCAAGCGTCGCGGCGATGAGCGTCATTGCGGCGATCACGGGCGTCCGCGCATGCGCGTACAGCATGTGCGATTCCTTTCCTGCGTGGGGAGTCCTCAATTTGAAACGGGCCAGAAGGCCGCGGTGAGCAGCGCCAGCGCGATCCAGAAGCCGATCTCCAGCGTCTCGATAATCGGCTGCACGCGCTGGACCGCGCCGACGATATGCACGACGATCATCGTTCCCCAGACCATCGCCATGAATTCGAATGTCGGCGTTAAGGCTTCTCCGGTCAATGCGGCGCGGAGCATGAAGAAATTCAAGATGAGCGCGAAGGCGCCGAGACAGCGGCCGAAATAGATCGTGAGATCGCGCTCCAACGGAATTGTCCAGCCGACGAGTCGCGCCCAGAAGAGTGGCGCGAAGGCGATCGGTATCGAGAAAAGAATGAGGGTCAAAGCGCCGAGCGCGAGCAGGAATATTTGCGCATGAGGCGCGAGAGAGCCGATCATAATCCGCCTCCTTCCAAAGATCAGTCGCGCCGAGGTTAGGCGCCGGAGGGCGGAGAACTTGCCATTTCGCGCCAGCGGTGGAAGTTTCGCGCGAGACGCATTTTCTGTTGGAACAGGGGAGGTTCGTGGCCGCTCTCGGCTTCACTAAGGCGCGTTCGATGGGGCCGGTTGCGGAAGCGGTCGAGCGCGCCGGCGGCTCGGTCGCGCGTGTCTTCCGTAAAGCCGAATTGCCATTGCGCCTGATCGAAGCGCCTGAGCAGCTCATCCTGTTGAGAGACCAACTCGCGCTCGTCGAGCACGCGGCGCGCGAATTGGACGACGAAGCGCTGCCGCTGCGCCTCTCCATGCCGGCGGGGATCGAAGGCCTCGGATTCTTCGGCAGACGCGTGCGAACGGCGCCGACGCTCGAAAACGCCATAGAGCGCTGCAACTTTGGCATTCAATCGATGTTGCAGTCCATGACGCATATGGATCTGACGCAAACGAAAGGGCGCGCGCCGCGCCTCGCGATATGGACATATGAAATTCTGGACGACGCTCCGGTCGGGCGGCAGAAAAATGAACTGCTCGCCTTCGGCTATATGATCTCGGCGCTCAAACATTTTCGCGTCGGCGCGTTGCGGGTCACGCTGCCGCAAAGGCCGCTCGCGCGCGCGGTCCTTGAAGACATTCTGGGCTGCGAAATTGCGGTGGGAGAAAAAGCGGCGCTGATATTTCCCGCTGAGCGCTTGAGCAACGCCAATCCGGCATGCGTCGATCCCGTGGATACGCGCGGCGAAGACATGCAGTCGCCGACCGACTTTTCTGCCGCCGTCGAGCGCCTCGTAGAACTCGCCTTGTTGGAGCGACGTCCCACGATCGACGCCGTGCGCCGACGTTTGGCGCTTTCGGCGCGCAGCTTGCAACGCCGGCTCGCTGAGGCGGGCGAGAGCTTCGAAATAATTCGCCGCCGCGTCGTTCTCGCGAAAGCGCGAACCCGCTTGAGCGACGGCGCGACGCCGATCACGCAGATCGCCTATGAACTCGGCTATTCCGACGCCGCGCATTTTTCGCGCGCTTTCGCCGCCTGGACGGGCGAGAGCCCACGAGCCTGGCGGCGCGCGGCATTGGCGCGAGCATGTGAAACAGGCTTGCCGCCCCTGGGACAACGCCCTTAGTAGGAAGGGGTTTTTACGAATAACGTCTGCAAAATATGGCCGACAGCGACGACGACCAGCGAAAGGGCGCCCCAAAAGGGGCGGATTTTGACCGGAAGTTTAAAGGCGCGCCGAAAAAGAAGGCGGCGCTTGCCGCCGCCTTGCGCGCCAATCTCGCCCGTCGCAAGCAGCGCGAACGCGCGCTAAATGGCCAGACGCGAGCCAGAGACGGCGGGGACTCGAAAACCGACAGCGAGGGGTGATGGACAAGATCAAGATCGTCGGCGGAAGCCGGCTCAATGGCGTGATCCCCATCTCGGGCGCGAAGAACGCCGCTTTGCCGCTGATGATCGCGTCGCTCTTGACGCGCGAGACTTTGACGCTCGCGAACATGCCGCTTCTTGCCGATGTGGCGCTTCTCGAGCGCATTCTCGGCAATCATGGCGTCGATTACGCCATCGCTGGCAAGCGCGCGGGCGATTCTGTCGACGCGGGCCGTACAGTTCATCTCACCGCGCGGGAGATTGTTGACACCACTGCGCCTTATGAACTTGTTTCGCGCATGCGCGCGAGCTTCTGGGTGCTTGCGCCGCTCCTCGCCCGCATGGGCGAGGCGCGCGTGTCGTTGCCCGGCGGCTGCGCCATCGGCACGCGGCCAGTCGATCTTCTTCTCATGGCGCTCGAAAAGCTCGGCGCGAAGATCGACATTGAGAATGGTTACGTCGTCGCCTCGGCGAAGAAAGGTCTTATCGGCGGCGAGATCGACTTTCCCAAAGTCACTGTCGGCGGCACCCATACCGCGCTGATGGCGGCCTCGCTCGCGCGCGGAACCACCGTGCTGCGCAACGCCGCGCGGGAACCGGAGGTTGTCGACCTTGCCGATTGCCTCGTGAAAATGGGCGCGCGCATCAAGGGCGCCGGCCAATCGACGATCGAGATCGAAGGCGTCGGTTCGCTCTATGGCGCAAGACACGCCGTCATGCCCGACCGGATCGAAACCGGCACTTACGCGATGGCGGTGGCGATGACGGGCGGCGACGTTCTTCTCGCCGGCGCGCGCGCCGATCTTCTGCAGGCGGCGCTCGATGTGATCGAAGAGACCGGCGTCAGCGTCGCCGAGACAAACGAAGGACTGCGCATCGCGCGCAACGGCGCCGGCATTTCGCCCGTCAACGTCACGACCGCGCCGTTCCCCGCTTTTCCGACGGATCTACAGGCGCAATTCATGGCGCTGATGACGCGCGCAAAGGGCGTCTCCCGCATCACCGAGACGATTTTCGAGAACCGCTTCATGCATGTGCAGGAGCTTGCGCGGCTCGGCGCCCATATCAAGCTCGAAGGCGATACGGCGATTGTGACGGGCGCGGATCATCTCGAAGGCGCGCCGGTGATGGCGACAGATCTTCGCGCCTCGGTCTCGCTCGTCATTGCGGCGCTTGCCGCGCGCGGCGAGACGACGATCAATCGCGTCTATCATCTCGATCGCGGTTTCGAGCGGCTAGAGAAGAAATTGCGCGGATGCGGCGCGGAAATCGAGCGCATCAGCGGTCAGGGGTGAGAGCGATCTTAGCCAAGGACTGACGAGGCCTGGCGTTTCGTTAGGCGCCTCGGACTCAATCGATTCTCTTAAAATTCAGTTTGCTTCAGTCCGGCGGCGATCGGGGGTTTGCGACGCTCCAGAGAACATCGTCGCGATCCACTGAGTTGACGGAAACTGCGCGCAAAGCGTGAGAAAGGCGATCGCCAGCGGGACCCCAATGAAGGCTCCTGGAAGACCCCACAAAAAGGTCCAGAGAACGACTGCAAATACGACAACGGATGGTGAAATCGCCAAAGCCGAACCCGAAATGAGCGGCTCGAGATAGCTGCCGATGACAAATTGAATAACAGCGAGGGCGACGAACACGAGCATCGCGGTTTGCCAGGAATCGAATTGAACAAGAGCAAACAACGCTGGAAAAACAGTAACGATTAATGATCCGATATAGGGTAGATAGTTAAGCGCGAATGCGAGGATCGCCCAGGCGGCGGCAAGCTCAAGCCTCATGAGCAGAGCAAAACCGCCGACCGCGACGCCTGTAACAATGCTCGCGATTGTGCGGACGATCATATATTTGCGGAATTTCCTCCCGATCGACTGGCTTGCCGTCAACAAACGACGACTTGTTTCTTGGTCTTTTAATTTCACAATGTGATCTTGAAAATCTTCTGTTTCGACAAGGCCCATGATCAAGAATATGAAAACCAGAAGAGAGAAGCCGACAAGAACATTGACCCTTGATGCGACTGTTTTTAGAAAGCCGACCAACCACGCGGCATCGAAATTTTCCGTCACATGCGACATCACGAATATATCGTGATCTTCCAGCCACGTCGTGGAGTTGCGGAATGTCGTCCCAATTTTCAAGAGATTCCGACGAATCCAATCGGCGATCTCGCCGCCACCCCATACAACCATCGACGTCAGCGCGATAACGACGGCAAGCGTCACGACAATCGTGATCAGCAGCGCCAAAGCTTTTGGCATTCGGAACTGGAGCGCCTTCTGCAGCGGCCATATCAATGCGATGATGAATATCGCAAAAACCACCGGCTCGATGACGACCTGGGCCATGGATGAGGCTGCGAGCACAACGAACGTTATGACGAGCGCAGCCATGATGGTCACGACTTGGTTGTTCATCTTGCACCCGTTGATTCCCGGTCGCTATCTAGCTGTAATTCTAGCGCTGCATTGAAAACCATCTACTGGGCGCGGGTGAGAGGCCATTATTGCGGAGTGTCATTCCCGGCACGCGCATGGCGCGCCTTCGGGAATCCAACAAAATTCCGCCAATGATGACGCTGCCCAGGATTCCAGATCAAGCCTTCAGCCTGTCGGGAATGACAAGCCTGGCGCTCGCCTCACTCGATCACAATCTTCACCGCGCGCGACGCGACGGGCGCAAGCGCGAGTCGCGCCTGAATTCGGTGCGCGCCGGGCGTCATCGGCCAGAACACGGTTTCGTTCGCTTGCGCCGTGACGAATGGTTCGCCGTCGATCGTCCAGACAATTTGCGTGTCTCCGCCCATCGGCGCGAGCTTCAACGCGAGTCTATTTAAGCGCTGCGGCTGCTCGGGGTTTCGCCAGATATGCGTGTTGTGTTCCGGCGTCGCGATCACAAGCGGCGCGCCGCCTCGATCTCGGGACTGTCCAAAGTCGACGTCTGACGCGCTTGTCGGAGCCTGACGCGTGGTCAATTCGTCAGAATGAGGCTTCGCATTACGGGTCTCAGCATTTCCCGCTTCCGACGGCTTCACCCATTCGCGTAGCGTCTGCGTACAGTCGTCGCCGTCGCCGACGCGGCAAAGGTCGATGGCGACGCGGCCCGGCGGCGGCGCAAATGTTTCCGGCGCGATGTCTCCCGGCGTTGCGTCATGCAGTTTCGCAAGCACGGCGTGAGCAAGCCGCGCCGCCGATGACACGCCTGTCATCGCGCGCATCGCGCCGGCGTCGCCGCGCCCGATCCACACGCCGACAATAAATTTGTGCGAAAAGGCGACCGTCCAGGCGTCGCGATAGGCTTGCGACGTTCCGGTCTTCACGGCGACGGCGAAAGGATATTCGAGCGGTCCGTAGCGTGGAAAGGAGGGAAGCCGCGCCTGCGGGTCAGAAAGCATAGACGTGATCAGACGCGCGCTGTCGACCGACAGCACGCGCCGCTGCGCGCGCCGCGCTTCTCCGCGCGTGAACGCAAGCTCGCGCATAAGTCCGTCATCAGCGAGCGCGGCATAGGCCCGCATCACATCCTCAAGCCTGGTCGGCAGGGCGCCGATCGCCATGGAAATTCCGAAACTCTCCGCCGGGGTTTCGAGATCATGCAGTCCGAGATCGCGAAGGAAATTGAAGTTCGCCTCGAGCCCCACGCGCCGCAGCAGATTCGTCGCCGGCACATTGCGCGAATTTGCGAGCGCCTGACGCGGCGTCAGCGGTCCGAGATAGAGTCCGTCGGCGTTCGATACGCCCGACGCGCCTTCGGGAATGTCGTTCAAAAGGTCCGTCGTCTTGAGAGCGCCGCGCTCGAACGCCAGCGCATAGATGAAGGGCTTCAACGTCGAACCAGGCGAGCGCCGCACGCGCGTGAAATCGAAGGCGCCTGCCTGAGGATCGCGATAGTCGGACGAGCCGACGTCGGCAATGACGGCGTTCGTTCCGCGCTCAATGACCATGACCGCGACTTGTCGCGCGCCGCGGCTGCGAAAATTGGAAAGATAGCGGCGCGCAAGACGCAACACGTCTCGTTCGACCTCCATATCGATCGTCGCATTGATGCGTCGGTCGCCGTCTGAGACTGGCCGCGCCAAGCCCTCGCGCGCGAGCGCCTCATAGCGTAGCGCGAGGTGCAGCGTCTCAGGACGGCGCTTGGCGTCGAGCGGCCGCATGTGATCGAGTTCTGCGCGCGCCAGCGCCGCCTGCGCGGCGGCGAGGACGCCTTCTTCCTCTAGTCGCGCGAGAGCGTATCGGGCGCGTGCGGCCGCCAATTTGAGGCCGCTTTCACGCGTGATGTTCATGCGTCCAGGCGATTGCGGAATGGCGGCGAGCAGGGCGGCCTGCGCCCAGGAGAGATCTTCGACCGGCCTGTCGAAATAAAAACGCGCGGCGTAGGCGACGCCATGCCCGTTCAATCCGTATGGCGCGAGCCGCAGATAATGCGCGAGCGTCGCTTCATGTCTGTGACGCGAGATGATCGCGAGCGCTGTCACAGCCTGCATCAGTTTTTCGCCGAAACTGCGCGGCCTCTCGCCCTGCATGCGCGCGACCTGCATGGCGATCGTCGAGGCGCCTTCGCGTCTGCCGAGCGATGTTAGATTGCGCCAGGCGGCGCGTAGCAACGCACGGATGTCGACGCCTGGGTGAGCGTAAAAGCGGCGATCTTCGAGAGCGAGAGTCGCGTGCGCAATTTTTTCCGGGACAGTCTTCAGCGGCCAATAGCCGTAATCGACGCGAGCCGCATTCGTCACGGGATCGCGAGTCTTCTCGCCGATCTGCGTCAGAAAGGCGCCGTTGCGATCGTAAACGATGGCGCTTGCGCGCGGCGCGACGAGTTCGGCGTGCGAAAGCGCCTCATGCGAGAGCCAGACGGCGCACGCAACGACTGCTGCAATAAGAGCAAGAGCGATTCCGCGCGCGAACCCTCTCCCGTTGGGAGAGGATGGCTGCGGAGCAGCCGAGTGAGGTGTTGCGACATGTGCTGTCATGCGGTTGCGTCGAACCTACAAGGATTGTTTCCCCTCACCCGACCCGGCTTCGCCGGGCCACCCTATCCCCATGGGAGAGGGTTATGCGGCTACTTCCCAATCTCAACTCTCGCTCCCGCGCTCGTCGCGCGAAGGCCCTTCTTGTACATCGCCTCGACGAGCGCAGGCGGCTGCGTGTAAGCGCCAGCCGTCTGCGCGCGGAGGCGAAAAGCGAAGCGGTAAGTTCCTTTCGGCAGCGAGTCGTACGCGTAAAACACGCGGTCATCGCCGAAGGAGACCCAACTTGGCTGCAGCGTCGGCGCAATCGAAGGCTGCGCCTCGGTGGGCGCGGTCGCGATATTGGGGTTGAGCGGCTCATAACCAGCCGCCAGCGGAATTGAGATCGCGATATGCGTGCGATCTTCGGGATTGACCACTTCCGCCGTCTCCTCAATGAGGTCGTCTTGCTTCACCTGCAAAACGCCATCGCGCAATTCGAGCTTCTCCGGCGCCTTGCCGCTCTCAACACGCCAGCTCTGCCTTGTGATCGTGAAACCGTCGCTCGTCGGTTGAGCCTTGGCGCCGGGCTCCGCCGGCATGTAGCTGGTCTCAATCATCGCGACGAGCGGCGCGTTGGAGCCATTGGCGATCTTCAGCGGCGCGTCGCTCTTCGACACGTGACGGACGACCGGGTTGTTGGCGTCGATCGACAACGCGTGATCCTGTCCGCCATCATTGAAGGTCACGCCGATCGATGCGACTGGCCGCCGCCAGCCTTCGGCGAGCGCTTCGATCGCGGCGCCGTTGGCGTTGGTCGTGCCCCAGCCGTCGCCCTCGCCAAGCCGCAGCAGCGCGTCGCGCAGCGCATTGGCGCGCGGATCGCCGGAGGCGGTAAGCGATGCGGCGCGCACCATCTCGGCCAAATTGCGCGTTTCGGAAGGCAGAATGATCGGCGAAGCGCTTTCAGCGGCCTGTCCCGCATAGACCTGCACGCCATTGCGGCTCGCAAATTTCACCCGGCTCCACATTGTATCAATGAGCGCAGCGAGGGCGCGCTGATCGACATTAGGGAGAAGCGCGGCGGCGGAAGCCATCTGCGCGACGCTGATATTGGGCAGGAAGTCGGCGCGGCGCGCAAATTCGGCGACGTAGGATTCGTCGAGCTTGCCGCCTTCCGCGAGCGCAGCGAGCGCTTCAACGCGCTCGCGCAATTCATCGCCTGATAGCAATCGCGGATAATCGGAGCGCAACGACAGTTTGAGGATATTGGCGAGACGATCGGAAAGCGTCTTGTCGATCGGCTCTCCAGCACGCTCAGCCCGTGCGAGGAAATCATAGGCCCAGGCGGTCAGAGAGACCGTGCCGCGCGCGCGCGGCCAGAAGGCCACGAGCCCGTCAGCGTCGATCGACTGGTCGATGATTTGCGCCGTCGATTTCACATTGGCGGAGACGCGATCCTCGAGCCCCGCCGCGGCGAGAATTGGCGCGAAGCTTTTCAGCGCCAGTCCGCCGCGCGCGAGCGACAGGCGTTGCTCCGTGCAGCCATAGGGGTATTCGACCAGCGCGTTCAATCCCGCGACGAGCTTCACAAGCGAGGGGTCGGCGGCGACGATCGTCTCGCGCGAGAAGCTGCCGGGACGCGCCTGCTCGCCTGCGGCGGCGAGCGTCTTCGTTTCGCCGGGGGCGATCTCGACCAATTCGAAGCGTCGCGTCGCTTCCCGATCCCCCTTCACCGGCAAGGCGATCTCGACCGCGTCTTTCGCGTGGTCGGCGTCGCGCTCGATGCGGAAGGCGAGCGTCGCATCGCCTGTGAGTTGCGTCGGCGCTGTAGCGCGCAGATCGATGCGTACAGGCTTGTTCTGCGTCCATTCAATCTTGCGGCTCGCCTCGCCGGAGAGCGTCAGCGCCGGCGCCGCGATCGACGCCTTGCCGGCGCCGCCCGGTCCTTCGACGATGCGCGCGACGAGGCCGATGTCGAAGGCGTCGCCCGGCCTGATGAAGCGCGGCAGCGCCGGTTGCGCGACGAGCGCCTGACGGATCAGCATTTCGCCGCCGGCGGCGCCAAAGCGATCGGGTCCGCTCACCGCTTTGGCGCGCAGCTTGAACACGGTGAGCGTATCGGGAAGCTGCACCTTGATTTTGGCGACGCCGTCGGGGCCGATCTTCACGCTCGGCAGATAGATCGGCACCGGCGTGAAATTCTTGCGCACGGAGATATTGTTCTCGGCACCCCACTCCTGCAGTTCGTCGCCGTCGCCGCCAGCGATCTCCTCAAGCGGAATGACGCCGAAGGCCATGTTGCGCGTATCGCGCGCCGCCATTCTCGTTTCGCGCTCGACGATGAAATCCGGCAGCGGATCGAGCGGCCGTTCCTTTGCGAGCGAGAGCACCGCCTGATCGACCATCCAGAAGGTCGCCTCGCCGGAGAGCGGCTTGCCGGCGTCATCCGAAAGCCGCAGCGCAACCTCGATGGTTTCGCCCGGGCGCGCCTTGGCAGGATGTTCGAGCTTCACATTGACGATGTTCTTGACCGGCGTCACCTCGACCCATTTCGTCGCCGCAATGGTGACAGGCTTGCCCTGATCGAAAGTCGCCGTCGGCTGCGGCGGCGCATCCTTCAACCGTCCGCGCATAATCAGGAAATGCACGGCGAGCTTCGGCGTCTGCTCTTTCTTGATTGGAACAGCGTAGCGGCCGAAGCCATTGGCGATGTCGACGAACTCATAGTCATAGACGCCGCTCGGCTGTTCAATGATGGCGAGCGCGCGCGCGTTCTGGAACGGCGACTGGATGACGAGCGTCGCCACCTCTCCCGGCGCATATTTATCCTTGTCGGTCGTGATCGTCGCGGATTCTGCCGGCGGCCGCGCGAAAGTGACCGGCGTGTCGCCGCCGACAAAAAAGTCGACGCTCACCTGCTGCCGGCGCTTGAGCCTGTCATAGGCCTCCAGCTGCACGACATAGACGCCGGCGTCGCGCGTCTCCAATTCGATTTTCTGCGCCTCCTTGGCGCTCGTCACCTTGCGTTCGATGAGGACATCGTCCTGCGCCTGCGTCACATATTTCGCCGCGCCCTGGGCGAAGTCGGACGCCTGCAGGGTCGAAATCCAATTGCGCTTGATAAGCCGCAGCGTCATCTCCAGGCCGACGACCGCCTCGCCCTTGCCGTCTATGGCGATGAGCTCTGGCGTCACCGCGCCGGGACGCTCGACATAGCGCTGCGTTTTCACGCCAAGCACGAAGGGCGGCAGCGCGATGACATTCTGCACATTGCGGACTTCAACGCCGTCGTCGCCCGTCACCGTCGCTTCGATGGAGTAGCGGCGCGGCTGAGCAGTCGGCTCGATCGCGGTGTCGAAAGTCATCCGGGCGGCGCCGCCGGCGTCGGTGCGCTGATCGCGTTCGAGCACGGCGGTCGATTTGAACTTACCCTCGCCCGAGAAGCGCGCGTCGGTCGAAAAGAGAAAGCCCTCGCGTCCTGGCGGCGTGAAGACGTGCGGAAATTGCGCCGCGCGCCATTTGACCGGACGGTCCGCAGCAAGCCCGCCAGCGAAATAGCGGGCGAGGAGATCGACGTCGAAGGTTCCGTCCAGCGCAACGGTCTGCGGCGCATTGAGCACCACTTCGAAGGTCGGCAGACGATAGGCTTCTTTTTTGAAGGTGAATTGGCCGCAGGAGATGTCTTGAGCGGGTTCCGCCGCTTCGTTCTCTCCTTCAGCGGCTTCATCCGTTTCGCTCTTCTGCGCCTCTGGCTTCTTGTCCTTCTTTGGCGCATCCGGTTCGAACCTTGCCGAATAGTCGCCCGTCGCCTGAGTTTGCGCGTCGAACTTATGATAGAAGCCGCCGCTTGCGTCGAGCTTCACCGGAATGCGCCATTCCTGATTGCCGGGCCCTGTGACGACAAGCGTTCCGCCGGTCTTGGTCAGGCCCAACGCGCCGCCGCGGTAGCTGCGCACGAAGCCTTTGATGTGCGCGCTTTCCTCCGGCCGGTAGATTGGCCGCTCGGAGAAGAGATGACAGAGCGTGCGCGGTTTCTCGGCGCGCGGCTGGTCAGCCTCGCTTGTCCAGGCGAGCCATTCCGATTCGGGCTTCGACCAGATTTCGCGCGAATATTCCGAAGGCGCGCTATTAGGGTCGATGACGAGCGTATCTAACCCCTTGTTCACCACGACGCGCCGCGCTTCGCCGCCGCCGCGTTTGTCGGGCGTCCAGGAGAAGAAGCCGGACGAATCCGTAGTTCCGCTCGCGAGCGTGACGAATTTTTCGTCCTTGATTCCTTCGATGCGTATCTGCGCGCCGTTGACGGGCTGCGTCGTCGAGAGCGACGTGACGGCGAAACGCACGCGCGTCGGCTCCTCAATGGCCGACAGCGAGAGATCGGTGATCTGCACGCGCAGCCAGCGGCGCTTGTCGTCATCGACGGCGCGCAGGCCGACGAGATAGGTTCCCGGCTGAGCGCGGCCGCTGATCTTGGCGAAGTCCTCCTTAAGATCGA
>Ga0233425_10002710_pt1 | contig 34027 bp, 30 predicted proteins | sample Watercolumn_Towu_2_FD_181712 | JGI IMG/M metagenome (GOLD analysis project Ga0233425, IMG submission 181712) | Freshwater microbial communities from Lake Towuti, South Sulawesi, Indonesia - Watercolumn_Towuti2014_140_MG | ecosystem: Environmental > Aquatic > Freshwater > Lake | place...
TTGATGAGATTAAATTCATACGTGCAGAGAAATAAATCTTTTGGGCTTTTGAGACGCGTGTGGCACTGACCCGAAAATATCGAGCCTATCACCCATCCGCAGTCCGGCCCCATATGTCCTCCGAAAGTGGTCTTAAAGTCCTTCAAATAGATATCTGGAAAATATTCTTTAGGGTCCATAACGGTCCAATTAGGCCAAATTGTTGGTTGTTGCAAGATCGCTAAGTATCAATTCCCAGGCGATTCCGCTTGTGCGTAAGCCGCGAAGCGTCCGCGCGAGCGAGTAGTTAGAGTGACGGAACATCGAGGGGCTGTTCTTGACCAGGCACTTTCCAATACCACTCATCCCCGTGGCGCAATTTCGCGACCGCGGCAAATTTGAAAAGGATATCGACTTTTTGGGCGTTGCTAAGGTTTAGGTTGACATACCAACCATTCACAAGGCGCTCATAATTGTTTCGATCTTCTGCGAGATGCGGCGAGTGGCGAAACATTCTCTCTGGAGCGCGGCCAAAGTAATTTCTTTGCTTGCCTTTCGCAAAGAACTCCGTTTCCCAATTTACGTTTGTGAACAATTCGGGCTTCGTTTTCACGAACTGTTCGATAAGCCAGACATAAGCTTCCTTCGCAGTCGGAAAGGACTTCGCGGCGCCACGAAATGAAACGCACGTTGGGGTTGCGCCACCTTTTTTCGCCTTATCCCAACCTGGGAACCGACTGTCGAGAGCCACCTTTACAATGGCCCCGAATTCTCGCGCATTCTTTGCGATGGCATTCTTCAACATTTGCTGAAGGTCGGCCTTGGAACGGATCGGATCGTTTACAAGGTTTCGAAATTTCTCGATGTCCATTGTTTCATCGACACTCTAGATCGGGATAGTGGAAGACCTCACGGCCTCCCCTCCCATACCACCGTACGTACGGGTCACGTATACGGCGGTTCGAAGGGTTAACATCCGCTCATCGCTGCGCAGCCAGCGTCGGCAGCCAAAACTACGAAAGTTTTTCGCCGGTAGTTAATCGGCCTGCGCGGTTTTTTTGCGCAGGTCCGGTTGACTGCCGGGTTGGGGGTCGGGGTCACCTGCGCAAGCTCTCAATGGGTTGCCAAGACGACTTGCCGGGAGCCCGGCATTCCCAGAAGCGCCACCCGTTCACGGCGCTGCCAGTGATTGACACCGCTGCGGCAGACGGAGAGTCGAAGCGTTTGCCATTGCTCAACACGAGCGCACCACTTTCAACGCGAGCGGTGTGAACCTGGCCTTTGTAGTTGGCGCGGAACTCGGTTCCCACGGGAAACCGCACTCCTTTAGCAACCCAGTCGCCGGCTGATTGGCCGTTGCCCGGTGCTGCGTAAGGGGGGGGCGCAGATTGGGCCAAACCGAGAAGTTCTCGAACGACGTCGTTGTAGGTGACATGCTCGGTTGCGCGGCGAACGGTGAGTTGTTTGTAAACCTCGAAATCAACGTCAATGGTGTACATGCTCGGTTCCTTTCCAGATAGGACTCGGCCGCCGAAGCTGGCAGCCACGCGAGTACTATAGTACTCGAAGTATCTTAGGTCGAGTGCGGGATTAAGACCCCCAACAGATAGCGTTTATCTGACGCCAGGCCATGGCAAAGCCGAGGGTCACGACGCCCACGGCGTCAGCTAAACCCTGTTGGACTGAGCCGCCGGGCAGAGCGTCGGATAAGGGGATTGATGGTCTGGCGTCCATGCTTGGAAAGCATAGCGCCGAATCCCCGTCGAGGCGATGGGGATTGTTGGGGAGGGCGGACGTGCGGGCCATCCCGCGGGATGACGCAACGTTGGTGCGAGAGACGCGAGGTCGCGACGCCACCGGCGCTCGGTGCAATAGCGGGCTCGCGCAGCGCGCGACATGGATGGACGGGAACGAGGATGGTGTGCCAAGTCGAGCGGGCGGGCATTATTTCCCGGCGGTTACTGCGTAGCCGTGGCGGCCAGCGTCCGCGTGGTACTGTAGCGCCACGAAACCAACGCATAGTGTCACCCTTTCGCCCCAAAAATCGCTATTTTGTCGCTAGTAACTGATTGAAATATAATGAAATTCTAGCGCTGTTCACGACTTTTAATCCGTTGGTCGTAAGTTCGACTCCTGCACGGCCCACCATGTTATTCAGCAAGTTACGATCAAGTCGCCGGAAAGAGCGTCGGACAAGTTCCGTTTTGGTGGCAGGATGTGCCCGGCGCGCTTCTCCGTGACCGTATCCATACCTCGGATAATTGATGGTCAGAGTCGCGCGGTCTGACTCATTAGGCGGAGGATGAACATGAGAAACAGGGTTTTGACCGTGCGGGCAATCTGGGACCCGGACGCATCCGTGTGCGTTGCCACCAGTGAGAATATCCCGGGGTTGGCCATTTCCTAAGTCATCACTGGACCGAAGAATGCCAGCAGGTCAACGGGGGTATTCAGCACCGCTTCGCTCGTGCCTTCGCTGGCCATACGCGAAGCGCGCAGTGCTTGGCTGCGTGCGTGAAGTCCTTATCTGTTGTGAGTAGCGTCAATTCGTGCCGGATGGCCAACTGTGCAAGTAGTGCATCAATGGTGCCGATCTGAACGCCCGATCGGCGACATGAGTTTCGCAGTGTCGCGGCACCAATGTGATCGTCTCGATCCGGCTGGAGCAGAGGCAAGGCGGCGAACTGCTCGATGATTCGGGCTTGTACTTTGGCTCCAGAGAAACCTTGTAATAGCTCCTGAAGCACCAGCCCGGTGGTGACTACCACTTCCGCTCCGAACAAGGCATCTCTGAGCTCCTGCACCTCTGGCTCGTTGGCTTCAACATCACGACGGAGGGCTAGGGACCAGACGCTTGTATCAACGAGCAGCGTCATTTGCGGCGGGACCGTTCAGCCTTGTAGTCGAACGATTGATCCCATTCAAGCTTGCCGAACAGGTCGGCAACCCGGCGCTGCTCGCGACGGGCGATGAACTCTTGCAGGGCTTTGGTTACCGCTGCCTTCTTCGTGCGTTCACCGCTGACTTGAACTGCGCGGTCCAGAAGGGTTGGATCGATAGCGAGGTTAGTGGCCATGTGCGACTCCTTGTGCGGAAGTCTACACATTTTCGACTTTGTGAGCTACTTGGCTCGAGCAGCAGACGCCTGTGATGCCTAACGAGGATGTGGAAAAACCCGTTTCTGAACCTCGTTCTGCCCATGGGCTGAAGTTTTTTCGCAAGGTCGCAAAGGGGGCGATGTCATGGGTGAGTTCGAGGGCCAGGTTTCGAAGCGATGGTGGTTTCCTCCCGGCGCCGGCAAGGGCAGGCCACCGCGATCGCGCGGCCTCGGAAGATCGTGCGATGACGCGCGATAGCGCGGGCCGGCGATGTGTTGTGGCCGGCGACAGGTGGCCTGTAGCGGAGATACCCACTCAGCCCTCAACAGAGGCAAAGATATCGGAGCCACAGTGACTCGCATCGATCATCCCTGCCGGGTGACGATCGCGACAACCGGGTCATCGCGCCGCATCGCCGCCAGCACCACGCGATCGAAGCGGCAGGAAAGGGCCAAGGCCCGTGTCGCGACCTCGCGCACCAGGGCCTCCCGCTCGACGTCGTCCACCATATTGATCAGCGGAACGACGGTCGCATCCCCGGCCCCCTTGAGCAGGCCATCGGCTTCGATCAGCAGGCGGATGATATGGTCGGGGGCAAGCGGCTCCCCGAGCCGTGCGCCCGTGAGCGCCGCGATGCGGTCCGGACGGTGCGCCATTTTCTCGGAAAGCGGCTGGCCGATGGCCTGTGCCGAGAGCACCGGCACCAGCACCGAGGTATGCAGCGATACCGCCGGCTCGTGTTCCGCCGGGGCCTTGATCAGCTTGCCGCGGGCACCATCGGCCTTCACCAGGCAGACGTCGAACCCGCCGTCGCGATAAAGCCGTTGCAGCTCCGCGTCGTCCAGACCTGCATAGCGCCCGGGACGGAAGCCGTGCTTCGCGACGGCGATCACGCGCGCCGATTGCAGCGCCCGCACCCGTTCATCGAGGCGGTCGCCGGTATCGAGCACGGACGCCTCAAGGTAGCGGCGCGGGAATCGCTCGATGTGGGCGGTGGTCGTGACGAGCACCCGGCCGGGGTGCGCGTCGGCGATCCGGTACATCGCCGACTTCTTGCCGCCGGCGCCGACGAAACTGACGATGCCCCGCTGCGCGCCGAGCGCGTCGATCAACGCGCGGCCGCCCGTGGCAACTCGATTGCACGGGGCATTGCCATCACGATTCATGTGGTTTTGTTGCGATTTGAAACGGGCGGCTGGTGCTTGCGCTGCATTATGCAACAGGCGTTGTCTGCGCCGACACTGGCATGGACGTTCATATTGATCATCAAAGCAATTGACCAATACTGGCCCGACCCGCGCCAACGAGTTGCGGCGCGACGCCGGCCCTATCCAACAGAATCCATTGAGGAGTAGACATGAACGACACAGCAACCCCGTACGGACTCCCGGGCAGCCCCGCCGCCCGCGTGCAGTTCAAAACCAGGTACGACAACTTCATCGGCGGCAAATGGGTCGCGCCGACCAAGGGCCAGTATTTCGACAACGTCACCCCGGTGACCGGCAAGGTCTTCTGCCAGGTCGCGCGCTCCACCGAGGAGGACATCAATCTCGCGCTCGATGCCGCTCACGCCGCGGCCGACAAGTGGGGACGCACGTCGGCGGCCGAACGCGCCGGCATCCTCAACAAGATCGCCGACCGCATCGAACAGAACCTCGACAAGGTCGCCTACGCCGAAACCATCGACAACGGCAAACCGATCCGCGAGACCCTGGCGGCCGACATCCCCCTGGCCATCGACCACTTCCGCTACTTTGCGGCCTGCGTGCGCGCCCAGGAAGGGAGCGTCTGCGAGATCGATGACGACACCGTCGCCTATCACTTCCACGAGCCGCTGGGCGTGGTCGGTCAGATCATCCCCTGGAACTTCCCGATCCTGATGGCGGCGTGGAAACTGGCACCCGCCCTCGCCGCCGGCAATTGCGTCGTCCTCAAACCGGCCGAGCAGACCCCGGTTGGCATCCTCGTCGTACTGGAGCTGATCGCCGATCTGCTGCCGCCGGGCGTGCTCAACATCGTCAACGGGTTCGGACTGGAGGCGGGCAAGCCCCTCGCTTCGAGCAGCCGCATCGCCAAGATCGCCTTCACCGGCGAGACGACCACCGGCCGCCTGATCATGCAGTACGCCAGCCAGAACATCATCCCGGTGACGCTGGAGCTCGGCGGCAAATCGCCGAACATCTTCTTCAGCGACGTCTGTGCAGCCGATGATGACTACTTCGACAAGGCCATCGAAGGCTTCGTGCTGTTCGCGCTGAACCAGGGTGAGGTCTGCACCTGCCCGTCGCGGGCGCTGATTCACGAGTCCATCTACGACAAGTTCATGGAGCGCGCGCTGGCCCGCGTCAAGGCGATCAAGCAGGGGAGCCCCCTCGATCCGGCAACGATGATCGGCGCCCAGGCCTCGCAGGAGCAGGTGGAGAAAATCATGTCCTACATGGACATTGGCAAGCAGGAAGGCGCCCAGTGCCTGACCGGCGGCACCCGGGCGAAGCTCGGCGGTGACATCGCCGACGGTTACTACATCACGCCGACGGTGTTCAAGGGTCACAACAAGATGCGCATCTTCCAGGAGGAGATCTTCGGCCCGGTCGTGTCGGTCACGACGTTCAAGGACGACGCGGAGGCGCTGTCGATCGCCAACGACACCCTTTACGGTCTCGGCTCCGGCGTCTGGACCCGCGATGGTAATCGCGCCTACCGCTTCGGCCGCGCCATCAAGGCCGGCCGCGTGTGGACCAACTGCTACCACCTCTACCCGGCGCATGCGGCGTTTGGAGGTTACAAGCAGTCGGGCATCGGCCGCGAGACCCACAAGATGATGCTCGACCACTACCAGCAGACGAAGAACATGCTGGTCAGCTACAACCCGAAGAAGCTCGGCTTCTTCTGATTCCGTCAACGACGGCGCCAGCCGCGGGCGGGTTGCGCGCGAGCGCACCCCGCCCTTTTTCTGGAGGGTAGAGCCATGGTCGAAAGGGTCATCGCCACGGATTCGGCACTGCAACTGATCAAGGTCCTCGAAGGCAAGTACGGCAGCCTCATGTTCCACCAGTCCGGTGGCTGCTGTGACGGCAGTTCACCGATGTGCTATCCGCTTGGCGAATTTCAGGTGGGCGGTTCGGACGTGAAGCTCGGCGACATCGGCGGCTGCCCGTTCTACATGAGCAAGCCGCAGTTCGAGTACTGGCAGCACACCCAACTCATCATCGATGTCGTCGACGGCCGGGGCGGGATGTTTTCGCTGGATGGGCCCGAGGGCAAGCGCTTCCTGACCCGATCCCGCCTATTCACTGACGAGGAATGGGCGCAACTCGGCGACGCCGGAGCGCAAGCCGGCACGGGGTAAGCGCGCCGAAGCGGCAGAATACCTGGCGGTACCGCAGCGACAACCGGTACCTAGCCGGCCGTGACCTTCAATCTCCGCAGGTCGTCGATGATCTCCTGCGAGTGCCGCGCGGGGTCCACGTCGAGATATTGCTTCGCCACCCTGCCCTGCGGGTCGATCAGAAAGGTATGACGCTTGGCAAACCGGATCACGCCAAGGTTGCGCAGAGACCCGTACCTCGTCGCCACCGCCCCGCCGCGATCGGCGAGCAGCGGAAATGGCAGCTGGTGTTTCGCCGCGAATTCTGCGTGCGAAGCGGTGTCATCGACACTGACGCCCACCACCTGCGCCCCCAGCGCCGTCAGGGTGCGGACATCGTCGCGGAAGGCGCAGGCCTCCTGCGTGCAGCCCGGGGTGTCGTCTTTCGGATAGAAGTACAGCACGACCCACTGACCCCTGAACTCGGCGAGCGTCCGGACCTTGCCGCTCTGATCCGGGAGCTCGAACGGCGGCGCCGGCGCACCGACGGCGGGCAGTTCCGCCGCATGTCCAAATCGGGCGTATCCCCCGGCAACCACGCCGGCGACGATCGCCAGCAGGGAAAGCAGCGAGCGCACGCCGTGCCCCTCAACCGGCGTTGTCAGCGCCGCCGCCCGCGACGGCGCGCTGGGCGTCGCGCTCGCGCTGCCGCTCCTGCCGGCTCATGACCACGCCGGCCGCGAACACGGCCATGGCCACGATCACGATCAGAATGGTCGCCAGGGCGTTGATCTCCGGACTGACCCCCAGCCGGACCTTCGAGAAGATCACCATCGGCAGGGTGCTGGCACCGGGACCGGAGACGAAGCTCGCGATGACGAGATCATCGAGCGACAGGGTGAAGGCCAGCAGCCAGCCGGACAGCAGTGACGGAGCGATGATCGGCAGGGTAATCAGGAAGAACACCCGCACCGGCCGGGCACCGAGGTCCATGGCCGCCTCCTCGATGGACACGTCGACGCTCGCCAGCCGCGCCTGGACGATGACCGCGACATAGGCCATGCAGAAAGTGGCATGGGCGATGGTGATGGTGGTAACGCCACGGCCCGCGGGCCAGCCGATCCACTGCTCCAGCGACACGAACAGGAGCAGCAGCGACAGGCCGGTGATGACCTCGGGCATCACCAGCGGCGCCGCCGTGATCCCGGCGAACAGCGCCCGCCCGCGGAACCGGCCGCAGCGGACCAGGACGATGGCCGCCATCGTGCCCAGCACCACGGCGATGGTCGCATTGACGAAGGCGATACGGACGCTGAGCCACGCCGCCTCCAGCACCTGCTCGTTCTCCAGCAGCGCGCCGTACCACTTGGTCGAGAAACCGCCCCAGACCGTGACCAGCTTCGATTCGTTGAAGGAGAAGACGATGAGCGAGGCGATCGGGATGTAGAGAAAGGCGAAGCCGAAGGCGAGGCACGAGATCAGGAAGGTCGAGCGCCGGTTGCTCATCGCGCCGACTCCGTTTCCCGCTCCTGATAATGCTGGAAGATCATGATTGGAACCACCAGCAGGAGCAGGATGGCGATGGCCACCGCCGAGGCCACCGGCCAGGCCCGGTTGGCGAAGAACTCGTCCCACAGCACCTTGCCGATCATCAGCGTGTCCGGGCCGCCGAGCAGTTCCGGGATCACGAATTCGCCGACCACGGGGATGAACACCAGCATCGAGCCGGCGATGATGCCCGGAACCGACAATGGCAGGGTGATGCGCAGAAAGGCCTGCCACGGACGGCAGCCGAGATCGTACGCCGCCTCGATCAGGGTCAGGTCCATTTTCTCCAGCGTTGCGTAGAGCGGCATGACCATGAACGGCAGGTAGGTGTAGACCACGCCGATGTAGACCGCGAAGTCGGTCTGCATCATGACGATCGGCTCATCGATGAGGCCCAGGCCCATGAGCACGTTGTTGATGAGGCCGTTATTCTTGAGGATGCCGATCCAGGCGTAGACGCGCAGCAAGAGCGAGGTCCAGAAGGGCAGCACCACCAGCATCAGCAGGACGTTGCGCCAGGCCGGACGGGCGCGGGCGATGCCGTAGGCCATCGGATAGCCGATGAGCAGACAGAGTGCGGTGGAAACGATGGCGATCCGCACCGAACTGAGGTAGGCCCTCCAGTAGAGGTCGTCCTCGATCAGGAACAGGAAATTGCCGACGTTGAGCTTGATCGTGACGTAGGCGTCCTCGGTCCATTCGATGAGCGGCGAATACGGCGGCTGCGCGATGATCTGATCGGCGAAGGCGATCTTGAGTACGATGGCGAAAGGAACGAAGAAGAACAGCAGCAACCAGAGATAGGGGACCGCGATCACCAGGGTCCGGCCGCCGATGCCGGTCTTCGCCAGCAGGCGTGACAACCAGCGCAGCAACGGGAACCGCAGCGCGCCTGCCACCAGCAACGGCTCGGCGTCGGCAGCGAGACGCTCGCCCAGGGGCACGTACCCACCCGCGCGGCTCATCGCCCCGCCCGCGCCGCGGTCATGACATGAGCACCACGCAGCTGCCCGGATGCCAGTGGACGTACACCCGCTCGTCCCAGGTCACGCGGTCGTCGGCATGCCGGTGCTGGTTGGGCTGCGTGACGCGCAGCAGCTTGCCGCTGTCGAGCCTGATCTGATAGACGGACAGATCGCCCATGTAGGCGATGTTCTGCACCACCCCCTGGGCGACATTGTTGGCGAGCTTCGGGTCGGCGCGCGTCAGGTTGACCTTCTCGGGGCGTACGGCGACCCAGACCTGCGCCTCCGGTGCCGAGGCGATGCCGTGATCGATGAACAGCGGCTGGCCGGCCTCCGCCGATTCGATGATGACGTGATCGGAATCCTCTTCGGCCACGCGGCCGGCAAAGATGTTGACCGAGCCGATGAAATCGGCGACGAAGCGCGACGCCGGGTATTCGTAGATCTCGTTCGGCGTCCCGGTCTGGACGATGCGGCCGTCGCGCATGACGCCGATGCGCGACGACAGGGTCATCGCCTCCTCCTGATCGTGGGTGACGATGACGAAGGTGATGCCGAGCTTGTCCTGGATGTTGATGATCTCGAACTGGGTCTGCTCGCGCAGCTTCTTGTCCAGCGCCCCGAGCGGCTCGTCGAGCAGGAGCAGCTTCGGCTGCTTGACCAGGGCGCGGGCCAGCGCCACCCGCTGCCGCTGGCCGCCGGAGAGCTGGTGCGGCTTGCGCCGGGCGAACTGGGTGAGCTGCACCAGGCCGAGCATGTCCTTGACCCGCTTGCCGATTTCGGCCTTGGGCAGTCCGTCCATCTTCAGTCCGAAGGCGACGTTCTGCTCCACCGTCATGTGCGGGAACAGGGCGTAGGACTGGAACATCATGTTGACCGGCCGCTTGTACGGAGGGATGCCGGTCATGTCGACGCCGTCAATGGTGATCTTGCCGCTGGTCGCGTCCTCGAAACCGGCCAGCATGCGCAGCAGGGTGGTCTTGCCCGAACCGGAGCCACCGAGCAGGCAGAACATCTCCTGCCGGTAGATGTTCAGGGAGACATTGTTGACGGCGACGAAGTCGCCGAACTTCTTGGTGACGTTCTCGATGCGGATATACGGCTCCGCGCGCGGGTCCTTCCACGGCGGCAGCCGTTCATCCGGCCGGCGGGCCTCGCTCATTTGCCGGTCTTGATGCGGGTCCAGGAGCGGGTCAGCAGGCGATCGAACTTCGGCGTATTCGGCGTGCTGGCAAAAAGCTTGGATTTGACCTCGGGCGTCGGATAGATGCTGGGGTCGCCCTTGACCTCGTCGCTCACCAGCGCCGTCGAGGCCGAATTGCCGTTTGAATAATTGACGTAGTTGGTGATCCCGGCGATGACCTCGGGCTCCATCAGGTAGTCGAGGAACAGGTGGGCATTGCCCGGATGCGTGGCGTCGGCGGGGATGGTGGTCAGGTCGAACCACATCAGCGCCCCCTCCTTCGGGATGCTGTAGCCGACCTCGACGCCCTGGCCGGCCTCGGCGGCGCGGTCGCGGGACTGCAGGATGTCGCCACTCCAGCCGAGCACCAGGCAGATCTCGCCGTTGGCGAGGTCGTTGATGTACTGCGACGAATGGAAGTACTTCACGTGCGGGCGGATCTTCATCAGCAGTTCCTCGACCGCCTTCAGGTCCTTTTCATCCTGGCTGTTCGGCTTCAGGCCGAGGTAGTTGAGCGCCGTCTGCGAGACCTCGGCCGGGGCGTCGAGCAGGGTCACGCCGCAGTCGGCGAACTTGGCGACGACCTCCGGCTTGAAGAACATGTCCCAGGAATCGAGCGGCGCATCCGGCATGCGCTCCTTGATCTTCTTGACGTTGTAGCCGATCCCGGTGGTGCCCCAGAGGTACGGCGTGACGTACTGGTTGCCCGGGTCGTAGATCGCGATCTGCTTCATGATCTCCGGGTCAAGATTGCCGTAGTTCTTGAGCTTCGCCTTGTCGAGCTTCTGGAAGACGCCGGCCTGGATCTGGCGTTCGACGAAGCCGCCGGAAGGCACCACGACGTCGTAGCCGGTGGAGCCGGCGAGCAGTTTCGCCTCCAGTACCTCGTTGGAATCGAAGACGTCGTAGCGGACCTTGATGCCGGTGCGTTCCTCGAACTTCTGGATGGTGTCCTCGGCGATGTAATCCGACCAGTTGTAGACGTTGAGGACCTTCTCCTCCTCGGCGCCAGCGGTCACCGCCGCCAGCATGCCCACTGCCACACCCAGGATCCGCTTCAGCATCGCCATGCCCTCCAATCGTGGGCGGTTCGCCACCGCCGTTTGGTCTTGCCCGCCGGGCAGCCCCGCCGGGCGTTGTCAGCAACGTTTATCACATCATACCCAGTTTCTGCGCCGTCAGATCGAGGCAGCGCCTCGTGAGTTGCCACATCTCGTCGATCTGGTCCCTGGTGATGACGAGCGGCGGTGCCGCGATCATGGTGTCGCGCACCGCGCGCATGACCAGGCCGTTGTCGAAACAGTAGTCGCGGCACAGGGTGCCGACGTCGCCGATCGGCTCGAAGAAGCGGCGGGTCGCCTTGTCGCGCACCAGCTCGATGCCGGCCAGCATGCCGACGCCGCGTACCTGGCCGACCAGGGGATGATCGGCGAACTCCTGCCAGCGGGCCTGGAAATAGGGCGCCGTTTCCCGCTCCACCCGCCCGACGACGCCCTCCTCCTTGAGGATGCGCAGGTTGGCGATCGCCACCGCGCAGGTCGTTGGATGCCCCGAGTAGGTGAAGCCGTGATAAAACTCGCCGCCCTCCTCGATGATCGGCCCGGCCACGCGGTCGCCGATCATGACCCCGCCGAGCGGCAGATAGCCGTTGGTCACCGCCTTGGCGAAGGGCATGAGATCGGGCTCGATGCCGAAGTAGTCCGACCCGAACCACTTGCCGGTGCGGCCGAAACCGCAGATGACCTCGTCGGCGATGAGCAGGATGCCGAATTTCCGGCAGATGCGGCTCACCTCGGGCCAGTAGGTGACTGGCGGGATGATCATGCCGCCGGCGCCCTGGATCGGTTCGCCTATGAAGGCGGCGACGCGATCGGGGCCGATCTCCAGAATCTTCTCCTCCAGCCAGCCGGCGGCCTTGAGGCCGAATGCTTCGGGCGTCAGGTCGCCGCCCAGGCCGTACCAGTACGGGGCCTTGATGTGGGCGATGCCGGGGATGGGCAGGTGACCCTGCTCGTGCACCGGCCACTGGCCACCGAGACTGGAACCGGCGATGGTCGAGCCGTGATAGGCGTTCTCGCGGGAGATGATGACGCTGCGCTGCGGCTGACCGATGATGTCGAAGTAGCGGCGGATGAGCCGCACCACCGTGTCGTTGGCCTCCGACCCCGAGCAGGTATAGAAGACGTGGTTGAGCCCCTTGGGCGTCACCTCGACCAGCATGCGCGCCAGCTCGATGGCGGGCGGGTTGGTGGTCTTGAAGAAACTGTTGTAGTAAGGCAGGGCCTGCATCTGCCGACAGGCAGCGTCGATCAGCTCGCGGCGGCCGTAGCCGAGATTGCAGCACCAGAGCCCCGACATGCCGTCCAGCATGCGCCGGCCTTCGCTGTCCCAGAGATAGATGCCCTCGGCGCGTTCGATGATGCGCGTGCCCTGCGTGCCGAGGGACTTGGTGTCGGTGAAGGGGTGCCAGTAGTGGCGGCGGTCCAGTTCCTGCCACTCCGCCGTCGTTCTCTTCGCAATCACGCCATCGTTCATTTGCACGCCCTTTCGTCCGGCCACGGACCCCGGGGAAACCCTTCGATTAAACCTTGAGCAGCAGGTGTTCGCGTTCCCAGGAGCTGATCACCTGGAAGAATGTCTCGTACTCGGCCGCCTTGACGGCCGTGTAGGTCTTGACGAAACGGCTGCCCATGATCTCGTGCAGCGGCTCGCTGTCGGCAAGCAGCTTCAGCGACGACTGCAGGTCGCGCGGCAGGTCGTAGGGCAAATCATAAGCGCTGCCGGTCAGCGGCTCACTGGGATGCAGCATGTCCTTCATGCCGATCAGGCCGCAGGCGAGCGATGCGGCGATGGCCAGATAGACGTTGGCGTCGGCCCCCGGAACGCGGTTCTCGACCCGGGTCGCATGCGACTCGGAGAGTGGCACGCGCAGGCCGGCGGTGCGGTTGTCATGGCCCCAATGGACGTTGATCGGCGCCGACAGGTAGCGGGCGATGCGGCGGTAGGAATTGACGTTGGGGGCGAAGAAGGTCATCGCCGCCGGCAGATAGGTCTGCAGGCCGGCAATGTGGGCGAGAAACAGCCGCGAGTGCTTGCCCTTCTTGTCGGCAAAGATGTTCTTGCCGGTCTTCCTGTCGACCACGCTCTGGTGCAGGTGCATGGCGCTGCCCGGCTCGTTCTGCATGGGCTTGGCCATGAAGGTGGCGAAGATCTTGTGCCGGAAGGCGGCCTCGCGCACGGTGCGTTTGAAATAGAACACCTGATCGGCGAGGTCCATGGCGTTGCCATGGATGAAGTTGACCTCCATCTGGGCGGCGCCGTCCTCGTGCATCAGGGTCTCGACCTCGAGTTCCTGGGCCTCGCAGTAGTCGTAGATGTCCTCGAACAGCGGGTCGAACTCGTTGACCGCGTCGACGCTGTACGGCTGGCGGCCGGTCTCGGCGCGGCCGGAGCGGCCGATCGGCGGTTCGAGCGGATAGTCGGCGTCAATGTTGGGCTTGATCAGATAGAACTCGATCTCCGGCGCCACCACCGGTTCCAGGCCGCGCGCCTCGTACATCTCCAGCACACGCCGCAGCACGTAGCGCGGCGCAATCTCCACCGGCAGGCCGTTGGAATAGAAGCAGTCGTGGATGATCTGGGCGGTCGGCTCGGCGGCCCACGGCACCTTGCGCAGGGTATTGGCGTCCGGCAGCAGGATCATGTCGACCTCGGCCGGGTTGATCAGCTCCTCGTCGCTCAGGTACTCGCCGGTGACCGTCTGCACGAACAGCGCCTCCGGCAGGCGCATGCCCTCTTCTTCGGTGTACTTGCGGGCGGGCATGATCTTGCCGCGGGCTACGCCGGCGAGATCGGGCACCAGGGCCTCGACTTCGGTGATGCCGTGGGTTTCGAACCACTGTTTGATGCCGGTCATGCAAAATCCCTTGGACGTTCGGTGCCGCCTGTCGGTCCTGCTTGTTTAGTCGGATCCTGGGCCGCTCGGTTCGGATACACTCAAGACGGGTAATATGCGGGGAATGTCAATTTTATTAAACAATAGCACGGGGTCAATGAGCGACTCAAGCAAACGCGTGCATTCGTTGCTTTTGCGCAGCGCACCATGAAGGAAGCGATATTATCAACATCCTGCGGCGATTTTTCACGTTCGGTGCTTTCTCAGCGAGGCGCAACAGGCCCTGATTGGATTATCTTGACAGTCCACAGGATATCCATGAACGTATCAATATATTAAACGGATGGGGAAATCATGGCTCAGCACCCGACACCCGCGGAGGTACGCGAATTCCTGGAACGGTACCCGGACATCTCTTCCATCGATGTCCTGATCGCCGACATCAACGGCTGCCAGCGCGGCAAGCGCATCCGCCGCGATGCCCTGCCCAAGATCTACGAGCACGGCGTCTGCCTGCCAGGCTCGCTCTACGGCATGGACATCACCGGCGCGACGGTCGAGGCCTCCGGACTCGGCTTCGACGACGGCGACGCCGATCGCCTGTGCTGGCCGCTCGCGGGCCGGCTGCATCCGGCACCGTGGCAGACGCCGGCCACGGGACAGGTGCTGATGTACATGCAGGAGGCCGACGGACGGCCGTTCTTCGCCGATCCGCGTCACGTGCTGGCGACCGTCGTCGAGCGCTTCCGGGCGCTGGGGTTGACGCCGGTGGTCGCGGTCGAGCTCGAGTTCTATCTGATCGACCGCAAGCGCGATCGCGACCGGCGGCCGCAGCCGCCCGTGTCGCCCATCACCGGCGAGCGCGAATCCAGCACCCAGGTCTATGGGGTCAAGGAGGTGGACGACTACGACCGGTTTTTCGAGGACGTGGCGCGTTGCTGCGAGGCGCAGGGCCTGCCGGCGGACACGGCCGTCTCCGAGTACGCGCCCGGCCAGTACGAAGTCAACCTCCATCACCGACCTGACGCGCTCGCGGCCTGCGACGATGCCTTCCTGCTCAAGCGCCTGATCAAGGGCGTGGCGCGGCACCATGGCATGGAGGCCACCTTCATGGCCAAGCCCTACGAGGATCGCGCCGGCAGTGGCCTGCATCTGCACGCAAGCCTGATCGACGGCAACGGCGCCAACATCTTCGCCGCCGAATCGCCGCTCGGCAGCGATGCCCTGCGCCAGGCGGCCGGTGGCCTCATTGCGACCATGACCGAGGGCGCGGCGATCTTCGCGCCGACCGCCAATTCCTACCGCCGCTATAGGGTCAATAATTACGTGCCGATGGCGGCCGCCTGGGGCGCCAACAACCGCACGCTGGCCCTGCGCATACCCGCCGGCCCTCCCGACAGCCGGCGCATCGAGCACCGGATCGCCGGCGCCGATGCCAATCCCTACACCGTGGCGGCGGCGGTGCTGGCCGGTGTCCATCACGGCATCGCCAGTCGCCTCGATCCGGGGCCGGCGACGGAGGGCAACGCCTACACCCAGATCCAGCCGGTGGTGCCCCGCTACTGGAACGAGGCACTGACCCTGTTCGACCGGGCGGCGATCCTGCCAACGTATCTCGGCGCCGACTTCTGCCGTGTCTACAGCGCCTGCCGCTGGCACGAGTGCGAGACCTTCAATGCCACGGTGACACCGCTCGAATACGAATGGTATCTGCGCAACGTGTGACCTCCTATTACAGCGCCACCGCCAATCCGGCGCCGGCGCGGCCGCCGCTCGCCGGCGCCGTCGATTGCGACGTCTGCGTGGTCGGTGGCGGGATCACCGGCTGCGCGGCGGCGCTGAACCTCGCCGAACGCGGTTATCGCGTCGTCCTCATCGAGGGGCACGGCATCGGCCACGGCGGCTCCGGCCGTTCCGGCGGCCAGCTGATCGCCGGTTTCGCCCGCGACATGGACGAGCTGCGGCGCTTGGTGCCGCGCGCCGATGCGCGCCGGCTCTGGGACCTCTCGGTCGAGGCCATCGCCCTGATCCGCGAGCGCGTGCAACGCCACGCCATCGCCTGCGACCTCGCCTTCGGGCAGATGAGCGTCGCCATCAAGCCGCGCCAGCGGCGCGAGCTGCTGGCGGTCCGGCGCGACCTGGAGGAGGAATACGGCTACCGCGGCCTGCGCCTGATCGAAGGTGACGCGCTGCGCGCCCTGCTCGGCACCTGGCGCTATCGCGCCGGCCTCTACGATCCGGGCAGCGGCCACCTGCACCCGCTCAACTACACGCTGGGCCTGGCCGCCGCCGCCGAGGCCGCCGGTGTACGGGTCTTCGAACGTAGTCCGGCGACCGCGCTGACACGAGGCGAGCCGGTCGTTGTGCGGACGCCGTTGGGCGAGGTACGGGCACGGTTCCTGGTACTCGCCGGTGGCGCCTACATGGGGGAACTGGCGCCGGAACTGCGGCGCAAGATCATGCCGGTCGGCACCTACATCACGGCCACCGAGCCGCTCGGCGCTGATCGCGCCGGTGCCCTGATCCGCGACAATCTCGCGGTCACCGACATCAACTTCGTGCTCGACTATTTCCGGCTGTCGGCCGATCACCGGCTGCTGTTCGGCGGCCGGGTGAGTTATTCGACACTCGATCCGCCGCGGCTGGCCGCGACCCTGCGGCAGCGGATGCTGGCGGTGTTTCCGCAGCTCGCCGATGTGCGTCAGGACTACACTTGGGGTGGTTACGTCGACATCACCATCAACCGGTTCCCGCACTTCGGGCGACTGTCGCCCAATATCTATTTCGCGCACGGGTTCTCCGGCCACGGCATCGCCCTGACCGGTCTCGCCGGCCAGTTGATCGCGGAGGTCATCGCCGGCCAGGCCGAACGCTTCGATCTGTTCGCCCGGATCCGGCACCGCGACTTCCCCGGCGGCCGGGCGCTGCGCACGCCGCTGCTGGTGCTGGCCATGCTCTGGTTCCGCCTCCGCGACCTGCTGTAAGCGGGCCAAGTCCGCCCGCCCATTCACGTCAGTGTCGCGCGGATCACCGCGGCGATCGCGTCGACGTCCATCGTCCGGCGGAAGCCGGCGGTGAACTCGATCTGCACGCCGGCCCCGTCGGCGCCGCGGTTGCAGATGTTGTCGGCGTCCAGCGCCGGAAAGTGATGGTCGTCCCCCACCGCCGGACAACCCGACTGGCGCAGGGCCGCGGTGATGGCGCCCTTGAGACCGGCAGCGCGGCCGCCGAGGTAGATGGCCGGCTGTTCGCCGGCGCAGCCATGCAGACTGACCACGGTCCGCGAGCGGCCGACGAGGGCGAGACAACGTGGCTCGTCGAAACGCCGGCTGGTGATGTGCAGGGTGAAGTTGCGCCGCGGTTTCAGGCCCTCGAACAGGTAATAGCTGTGCTCGTCGCCGGCGATCGCCATGGCCAGTCGCGAGGTGCCGCGCTCGATGGCGCCGGCGTGCGGGGCGATGATCGTGGTCGCCGCGCCCGCGACCTCGCGGACCACGACCCGGAAATCCAGACCCTCGCGTTCGCAGGAGGCGAGCTCGGCGTAACAGAGGTACCGATCGCCGCGGCCGTGGACCGGCGGCGTCACCGCCGCGATCAGGGATTCAGGTTCACCCACGTAGTCTTGATCTCGGTGTACTTGTCGATGGCGTGCAGCGACTTGTCGCGACCGATGCCCGACTGCTTGTAGCCGCCGAAGGGCACGGTCATGTCGCCCTCGTCCCAGCAGTTGACCCAGACGGTGCCGGCGCGCAGCGCCCGGGCGAGCCGGTGCGCCTTGCCGACGTCGCGGGTCCAGACGCCGGCGGCAAGCCCGTAGCAGGTGTCGTTGGCGAGCCTGATCGCCTCGTCGGCGTCGGCGCAGGTCAGGGTCGCGAGCACCGGGCCGAAGACCTCCTCGCGGGCGATCTTCATGTCCGGCGTGACGCCGTCGAACACGGTGGGGGCGACGAAGCTGCCGCCGGTCGCGGCCAGCGCCCGCTCGCCGCCCATGATCACCTTTGCGCCCTCGGTCCGGCCCGCATCGATGTAACCCATGACCATGTCGGCGTGCTGGGCATCGACGAGTGCTCCGATTCGCGTCGCCGGGTCAAGCGGATCGCCGAGCGGCATCGCCCGGCCGTGCGCCATGACCTTTTCCAGCAGTTCGTCCTTGATCGAATTCTCGACCAGCAACCGCGAACCCGCGCAGCAGACCTCGCCCTGGTTGAAGAAGATGGCCCAGGCCGCGCTCTTCGCCGCCGCCTCGAGGTCCGGGCAGTCGGCGAGCACGACGTTCGGCGACTTGCCGCCGCACTCCAGCCACACCTTCTTCATGTTCGACTGGCCGGCGTACTGGAGCATGAGGCGGCCGACGCGCGTCGAGCCGGTGAAGGCGACGCAATCGACATCCATGTGCAGCGCCAGCGCGCTGCCCGCCGGGTCGCCGAACCCCGGCAGCACGTTGAGCACGCCGTCCGGGAGGCCGGCCTCGGCGGCGAGTGCGGCGAGCCTTATGGCGGTGAGCGGCGAGCGTTCCGAGGGCTTCAGCACCACGCTGTTGCCGGCGGCGAGCGCTGGCCCGAGCTTCCAGGCGGCCATGTAGAGTGGAAAGTTCCACGGCACCACGGCCGCCACCACGCCCATAGGCTCGCGCGTGATCATGGCCAGGGCCTCTGGTCCCGTGGGCGCGATCTCGTCGTTGATCTTGTCGATCGCCTCGCCGTACCAGGCGATGGCCCGCGCTGCGCCCGGCACGTCGATGGCGGTGCTGTCGGCGATCGGCTTGCCCATGTCTAGCGTCTCGAGCAGGGCCAGTTCGTCGCGGTTGGCCATGATCAGCTCGGCCAGCGCGAGCAGCACCTTCTTGCGCGCCGCCGGCGCCTGCCGCGACCAGACGCCGGCTTCGAAACTGCGCCGCGCGGCCGCCACCGCCCGTTCGACGTCTTCCCTGCCGCAGGCCGCGATCCGGGTCAGCACGCGGCCATCGCGCGGACTGACACAGGCGAAGGTGGCGCCATCCGCCGCCTCCACGTAGCGGCCGTCGATGAAGGCCCGGTGCTCGATCCGCAGGTCGCCCGCCCGGGTCCGCCATTCGGCTAGGGTCGTGGTCATCGTCGAAGGTCCTCAGAAGGTGGGTGGGGAATTGGCGCTGATGATCACACAGCGTTCAGCGCCGGTATTGCGAAACCGGTGCGGCAGGCGGCTCTCGAAATAATAGGCGTCGCCCGGAACCAGCAGCCTGGACTGGGCGCCGACCGTGAGTTCGATGCCGCCGCTGACGATGACGCCGCCCTCCTCGCCCTCGTGCTTCAGCATCTCCGCGCCGGTATCAGCGCCGGGTTCGTAGATTTCGTGCAGGATCGACATGGCGCGGCCGTGGCGGTTGCCGCCGACCAGCTTGAAGGTCACGCCGCCCTGTCCCAGGTCCGGCAGTTCGTCGGCGCGGTAGAAGATCTGCGCCTGCTCGGACAGATCCAGGGTGAAGAACTCGGCGAGCGACATCGGGATGCCGTCTAGCACCTTCTTGAGCGAGCTGATCGACGGGCTGACGCGGTTCTGCTCGATGAGCGAGATCATGCCGTTGGTCACGCCGGCGCGTTTGGCGAGTTCGCGCTGCGAGAGTCCGGCCATCTGCCGCACGCCTTTCAGCCTGGCGCCGATATCCTCGTACATGCCGCCTCCATACCAATATACTAAACACCAGTCCGAATTATACGCCCATATACGCCGAAAATACCCGTTTATTGTCTATTATATTCATCATGCTATGATTTGCGCCTGACCCACCCCCAGCCTTGGCAGAAACCTCCCGATGACTGATCGCGCCCGTTTCGAAGCCTTCTGGATGCCCTTCACGGCCAACCGCCAGTTCAAGTCCCGGCCTCGCCTCCTGACCCGCGCCGAGGGGATGTACTTCACCGCCGACGACGGCAGGCAGGTGCTCGACGGCACGGCGGGGCTCTGGTGCGTGAACCTCGGCCACGGCCGCGCCGGGATCGCCGAGGCCATCGCCCGCCAGGCCCGGGAACTCGATTTCGCGCCGACCTTCCAGATGGGTCACCCGCTGCCATTCGCCCTGGCCGAGCGGCTGGTCGCACACATGCCCGGCGACCTCGACCATGTGTTCTTCACCAATTCCGGATCGGAGGCGGTGGACACCGCCCTCAAGATCGCCATCGCCTTCCACCGCGCGCGCGGCGAGGCCAGCCGCACCCGCCTCATCGGCCGCGAAAAGGCCTACCACGGCGTCGGCTTCGGCGGCATCTCGGTCGGCGGCATGGTCAACAACCGCAAATGGTTCGGTCCGCTGCTGCCCGGTGTCGATCACCTGCCGCACACCCACAATCCCGAGCGCAACGCCTACTCGCGCGGCGTGCCGGAATACGGCGCCCATCTCGCCGACGACCTCGAACGGCTGGTGGCGCTGCACGACGCCTCGACCATCGCCGCCGTCATCGTCGAGCCGATGCAAGGCTCGGCCGGCGTCATCATCCCACCGCGCGGCTACCTCGAACGGCTGCGCGCCATCTGCGACAAGCACGGCATCCTGCTGATCCTGGATGAAGTCATCACCGGTTTCGGACGTCTGGGCGCACCCTTCGGCGCCCAGTACTTCGGTGTCACGCCCGACCTCCTCACCTGCGCCAAGGGCATCACCAACGGCGCGGTGCCGATGGGCGCGGTGTTCGCCCGGCGCGGCATCTTCGAGACCTTCATGAACGCGGCGCCGGAGAACACCATCGAGCTGTTCCACGGCTACACCTACTCCGGCCATCCGGTCGCCTGCGCCGCGGCGCTCGCCGCCCTCGACATCTACGAGCAGGAGGGTCTGCTCACCCGCGGCGCACGCATGGCCAGGACCTGGGAGGATGCCGCCCACGCCCTGCGCGGGGCGCCGAACGTGATCGACATCCGCAACCTCGGCCTGACCGCCGCCGTCGAACTGGCGCCACGGCCTGATCGCCCAGGCACGCGCGCCTACGAGGTGTTCGTCAAATGCTTCGAGCGCGGCGTGCTGGTGCGCCAGACCGGCGAGACCATCGCCCTGTCGCCGCCGCTGATCGTGGAGGACGCCCACATCGATCGAATCTTCACCACCCTGTCGCAGGCGATCCGCGACACCGAATAGCGAAGGAGGCCGGCCGTGCTCATAGGCGTACCGAAAGAAATAAAGACCCACGAATATCGCGTCGGCCTGGTTCCGGCCAGCGTCCGCGAACTGGTCCATCATGGCCATATGGTGCTCGTCGAGAGTGGCGCCGGGCTCGGCATCGGCTGCACCGACGCCGCCTACCGCGCCGCTGGCGCCCGCATCGCCCGGGACACCACCGCCGTGTTCGCCAAGGCCGAGATGATCGTCAAGGTCAAGGAGCCGCAGCCCGAGGAATGCAGGCTGTTGCGCAAGGGTCAGGTCTTGTTCACCTACCTGCACCTGGCGCCCGATCCCGAGCAGGCACGGGCCCTGCTCAAGTCGCGCTGCACGGCGATCGCCTACGAGACCGTCACCAGCCCGCGCGGCGGCCTGCCCTTGTTGTCGCCGATGAGCGAGGTGGCCGGACGCATGTCGGTGCAGGTCGGCGCCCACTGCCTCGAAAAGGAACAGGGCGGTTCCGGGGTTCTGCTCGGCGGCGTGCCCGGGGTGCCGCCGGCCAAGGTCGTGGTGCTGGGCGGCGGCGTCGCCGGCACCAATGCCGCGCGCATGGCCATGGGCATGGAGGCCTATGTCACGGTCGTCGACCGATCGCTCGATCGACTGAAACAGCTCGACGAGCAGTTCGGCTCCAAGCTCTACACCGCCTTTGCCACCATGCACACGATCGAGGACCTGGTGCATGACGCCGATCTGGTGATCGGCGCCGTACTGGTGCCCGGGGCGGCGGCGCCCAAGCTCGTCACCCGGGCGATGCTGAAGAAGATGCGGCCCGGCTCGGTGCTGGTCGACATCTCCATCGACCAGGGTGGCTGCTTCGAGACCAGCCGGCCGACGACGCACGCCGAACCGACCTATGTAGTCGACGACATCGTGCACTACTGCGTCGCCAACATGCCGGGGGCGGTGGCGCGGACTTCCACCTTCGCGCTCAACAACGCGACGCTGCCGTTCGTCATGGCCCTGGCCGAGAAGGGTTTCCGCCGCGCTTGCGCCGACGACCCGCACCTGCGCAACGGTCTCAACATCCACGACGGCCACGTCACCTGCGAGGCGGTGGCCCGCGACCTGAAGCTGCCGCTCTTGCCGGCGGCCAAGGCCATCGGCGTCTGAGACGATGACCTTGCGCATCGGGCATTACCTGGACGGCCGGCCGGTGGCCGGGACGAGCGGCCGTACCGCGGCGGTCCACAACCCCGCCAGCGGCGCGGTGAGCGCCGAGCTCGCACTCGCCGACGGTGCCGAGGTGCGGGCGGCGGTCGCGGCCGCGGCACGGGCGTTCCCGGACTGGGCCGCGGTCACGCCGCTCAACCGGGCGCGGGTATTGTTCCGGTTCAAGCACCTGATCGAACAGCACGCCGACGAGATCGCGCGGCTCATCACCGCCGAGCACGGCAAGACCGTGGAGGACGCGCGCGGCGAGCTGACCCGCGGCCTGGAGGTGGTCGAGTTCGCCTGCGGCATCCCGCAACTGCTCAAGGGCGAGTTCACCGAGAACGTCGGCACCGGGGTCGATTCCTGGTCGCAGCGCCAGCCGCTCGGCGTCTGCGCCGGGATCACCCCCTTCAATTTCCCGGCCATGGTACCGATGTGGATGTTCCCGATCGCCATCGCCTGCGGCAATACCTTCGTGCTCAAGCCCTCGGAACGTGACCCTTCCTGCCCGCTGCGCCTGGCGGAATTGCTCAAGGAGGCCGGTCTGCCCGATGGGGTTTTCAACGTCGTCAACGGCGACAAGGTCGCGGTCGACGCGCTGCTTGCCGACCCGGAGGTCGCGGCGGTGAGTTTCGTCGGCTCGACGCCGGTCGCCGAGTACATCTATGCCGAGGGCAGCCGCCACGGCAAGCGGGTGCAGCCGCTCGGCGGCGCCAAGAACCACATGGTGGTGATGCCGGACGCCGATCTCGATCTTGCGGTCGGCGCCCTGATGGGCGCGGCCTACGGCTCGGCCGGCGAGCGCTGCATGGCGATCTCGGTGGCGGTGGCCGTCGGCGGGATCACCGATGCGCTGGTCGAGGGACTGGCGGCGCGGGTGCGTGCCCTGCGGGTCGGCCCGGGGGTCGGGCCAGATATCGAGATGGGACCGCTCGTCACCCGCGAACACCGCGACAAGGTCCGGGCCTATGTCGATATCGGCGTCGCGGAGGGCGCGAAACTCGTCGTCGATGGGCGTGGCCTCATTGTGCCCGGATACGAAAACGGCTTCTATCTCGGCGGCTGCCTGTTCGACGCCGTGACGCCGCGGATGCGCATCTACCGCGAGGAGATCTTCGGGCCGGTGCTGTGCGTGGTGCGGGTCCCGGACTTGGACGCCGCCATCGCCCTGACCAACGCCCACGAATACGGCAACGGCACCGCCATCTTCACCCGGAGCGGCGAGGCCGCACGCCGGTTCACGCAGCGCGTCGAGGCGGGCATGGTCGGCATCAACGTGCCGATCCCGGTACCGATGGCCTTCCACAGCTTCGGCGGCTGGAAGCGCTCGCTGTTCGGCCCGCTGCACGTGCATGGCGCCGACGGCGTTCGCTTCTACACGCGGCTCAAGACCGTCACCGCGCGCTGGCCGCAGAGTGCGCGCGCCACCGCCGAGTTCGTCATGCCGACGATGAAGTGAAGGCCCCGCCGCAAGAACCCGCCACCCCCGAGAACCCTGCCCACGGCCGGCCGTGCGGTCTTCGCCGGCGATTCGCGGCCGCCTTCTACGACGCCCTGTTGCTCTTCGGCGTACTCTATGCCGCCACCGCCGTGGTCCTGCTCCTGCGGGCGGGCGATCCGGTCCCCCCGAACACACCGTGGTTCATGGCCTATCTCGCCGCCGTCGCCTATCTGTACTTCGCCGGGCAGTGGGCGGGCGGCGGCCGGACGCTGGGGATGCGGAGCTGGCGGCTGCGTCTGGTGACCGCTGCCGGCGGCGCCGTCGGCTGGGCGGCGGCGAGCCGTCGTGTCGCCAGCGCGCTGATCTCCTGGCTGCCGTGCGGCGCCGGTTTCCTCTGGTCGCTGCTGGATCACGATCGCCGCGCCTGGCACGACCATCTCTCCGGCACTTACCTCGTCCACGACTGAGGTCGCGCCGGGCGACCGGCAATGCCCGCGACCCGATCAGTGGACGCGGCGCAGGAGCAGCAGGGCGGCGGTGAAGATCAGGAAGGTCGGCGTGAACACGGCCACCGCCGGATTCACCTCGAAGACCACGCCCAGGTGGCCGGCCGCCTGGTTGACGATGTGGAAGGCGATGCCGACCAGCGAGCCGAGCAACACCCGGCCGCCGACGCTGCTGGCGCGCGCCGCGCCGAAGACCATCGGCACGGCCAGGAACACCATGGCGCCGGTGGCGAGCGGGTAGACCATCTTGCTCCACAACGCCTGCTCGTAGCGCTGGGTGTTCTGGGCGTTCTGCCGCAGGTAGCGGATATAGCGCACCAGGTCCCACATCGCCAGGCTGTCCGGATTGATCACCACCATGCCGATCAGCTCGGGCTTGAGCAGGGACTCCCAGGCGGCGCGGTCGATGTGGCGCACGGTGATGGCGTCGTCGCCGAACGTGGTCTGCTCAATGTCGGCGAGCAGCCACTGACCCTCCTCGTAGCGCGCCGCCCTGGCGTGGGTGGAGACACGCAACTTGTCGGTGCCGTCGAATTCATAGATGTAGATATCCTCGACCCGATCGCCCGGCAGGATGGTGCGGATGTTGATGAAACTGTTGTCGTCGCGCGCCCAGAAGCCGTTGCGCGTCTTCAGGGTGATCTGATCGGTGAGCGCCAGCGACCTGAGATCGCTCGCCAGGTGCTCGGTCCACGGCGCCACCAGTTCGCCGATCAGCATGGCGATCGCCATCAGCACCACGCCCGCCTTCATCACCGCGCCGAGCGTGCGCAGCAGCGACACGCCGGCGGCGCGGATGACCACCATCTCGCTGTTGTTGACCAGCGAGCCCAGGCCGAGCAGGGCGCCAATCAGCGCCGCCATCGGAAACAGTTGATAGGCGAGGGCGGGGATCTTGAGCGCCACGAACTGCACCGCCGCGAATACCGTATAGCCGCCACGGCCGACCTCGTTCAACTCGTCGAGGAAACCAAAGAAGGTGAAGGCGGCGATGAGGAACATCATGACGGTGCCGGCGGCGCCTGCCACGGTCCGACCAAGATAGCGATCGATAATCCTCATGGGCCGCGAACGGACGGCGTTTTTTGCGTGCCGGTCGCTAAACGAATACACTTTGCCATCGCGCCGATCTTAGCATTGTCGCCGCCGGTGGCCGGCAATCTCCCGGTCGCGGCGCAGGTACGAAGCCAGCACCCATGACACGCGTTTCCGCAGGTCCCTTGCCAGCATGATCCGTTTCTCCGTGAAGAGCGGCGCCGCCGCGAAGCAGCGTTGCGCCTGCGTCATCGTCGGTGTTTTCGAGGGCCGCAAGCTTTCGGCGGCGGCGGCGGACGTGAATGCGGCGGCGGCGGGCCGCATCACGTCGGTCCTGCGGCGTGGCGACCTTTCCGGCAAGCTCGGCAAGACCCTGCTCCTGCACGCCGTCGACGGTACCTTCACCGACCGCGTGCTGCTGGTCGGTTGCGGGCGCGAACGCGACCTCAGCGACGGCAAGTACCGCCGCATCGTCGCCGCCGCGATCGGCGCGCTGCGCGAAACCGGCGCCGCCGACGCGGCCTGTTATCTCGCCGACCTGCAACTGAAGGGGCGCGATCTGGCGTGGAAGGTGCGCCAGATCGTCGAGGTGACCCACGACACGCTGTACCGCTTCGATCGGCTGAAGTCGAAGAAGGCGGACGAGGACCATCTGCGCGCGCTGACCATCAATCTGCCGAGCCGCCGCGACCTCAGAACCGGCGAGCAGGCGATCCGGATCGGCGAGGCGGTGGCCCACGGCGCGCGCCTCACCAGGGACCTCGGCAACCTGCCACCCAACGTCTGCACGCCGGCGCACCTCGCCACCGAGGCACGGGCACTGGCGCGGCGCTACCGCAGTCTCAGGGTCGGGGTGCTCGACCGCGCCCGCATGGAACGGCTCGGCATGGGGGCGCTGCTGGCGGTCGCGCGCGGCAGCCATCAGCCGCCGCAGCTGATCACCATCGAGTACCGGGGCGGCGAAGGACGCCCCGTTGCCCTGATCGGCAAGGGCATCACCTTCGACTCCGGCGGCATCTCGATCAAGCCGGCCGCCAACATGGACGAGATGAAGTTCGACATGTGCGGCGCCGCCGCCGTCATCGGCACGCTGGCCGCGGTCGCCGAGCTGAAGCTGCCGCTCAACGTCGTCGGCGTGGTGCCGGCGGCGGAGAACCTGCCGGGTGGCAACGCCAGCAAGCCGGCCGACATCGTCACCACCCTGTCCGGGCAGACGGTGGAGATCCTCAACACCGATGCCGAGGGCCGGCTGATCCTCTGCGACGCCATGACCTATGCCGAGCGCACCTTCGCGCCGCGGATCATGATCGACATCGCCACCCTGACCGGCGCCTGCGTCATCGCCCTGGGTAGCCACGCGACCGGGCTGTTCAGCAATCACGAGCCGCTGGCCAGGGCCCTGCTCGCCGCCGGCGAGGCCGCCGGCGACCGCGCCTGGCAGCTGCCGCTGTGGGACGACTACCAGCAGCAGCTCGACAGCAACTTCGCCGACATGGCCAACGTCGGCGGCCGCGAGGGTGGTTCGATCACGGCCGCCTGCTTCCTGTCGCGCTTCGCCAGAAAGCTGCACTGGGCGCACCTCGACATCGCCGGCACCGCCTGGCGCAGCGGCAAGCAGAAGGGCGCCACCGGGCGCCCGGTGGCGCTGCTCGTGCAGTACCTGCTCGACCTCGGCGCCGGGTGAGGCGCCGGCGATGACCCGCGTGGATTTCCACATCCTACCCGCGACCGGCAAGATCGAGCGCGACCGCTACGTCTGCAAGCTGGCCGCCAAGGCGGTACGGCAGGGACACCGGGTCTTTCTCCATGCCCCGACCGCGGAGGCCGCCGCGCGCCTCGATGATCTGCTCTGGACCTTCCGCGACACCGCCTTCCTTCCCCACCGCCGCGCCGGCGATCCGGATGAAGATGGCGTCCGCGTCGTGATCGGCCACGACGAAACGGCGCCGGACGAGCACGACGTCATGATCAACCTCGATCACCCAACGCCCGCTTTCTTCAGCCGCTTCGAACGGGTCGTCGAAGTCGTCCCGCACGATCCGAGCGAGCGCGCCGCCGCCCGCGAGCGCTATCGCTTCTACCAGGAACGCGGCTATCCGCTCACCAAACACGACATCGACAGCGACCATGACTGAGCCCGGCGACGACAATCGCGACAAGCAGGCATCGCTGGATCTGGTGCAGGCCATCGATACACTCGGCCAGCTCATCGAGGAAAAGGAAGAGGTCCTGGCGGAACAGGCCGGGCACGCCGGGCTGCCGCCGGTGGCGGCCGACAGCGCCGCGCCGCCCGAGGTCCCGCTGCTGGTCGACGTGGTCCGGCAGGCGCACGATCCGGCGCCGTCCGCCGCTGGTGCCAACGACATCGACGACCTGTTCGCCGACGGCGGCGAGTCCGACGTCGAGCTGCCCGCTTACGACGCGGAAACCCTGCGGCAGGAGCTGATCGCCGATCTGAGCGCCCTCATGGAGAGCACCTTCGCCCGCCTGCGCCAGGACGTCGAGCGCATCGTCCGCAACAGGTTCGACACGGATGCCGGCGGCGATGACGCGGATCCCGACTGACCACGCCCGCGTCCGGAATCAGCATGCACCGCCGGCACCCGTGGAAGCTGCTGTTCGCGCTCTGCGCCCTGATCTTCCTCGCCTTCCCGCAGATCGATCTCCTGGCCAGCCGCCTCTTCTATGAACCGGGCGCCGGGTTCTTCCTGCGCCATACCGAGGTGCCGGAGGCGGTCTACCGGTTCATCCGCGATCTCGGGCGCATCCTGCCGTGGGTGCTGCTGGCGCCGACGGTCGCGAGTTTCCTCGTTCCGCCGCTGTTCCGTTACCGCCGGCCGTTCGCCTACCTGCTGCTGGTCCTGGTGCTGGGTCCGGGGCTGATCGTCAACGGCGTGTTCAAGGACAATCTCGGTCGCGCCCGGCCCGACAAGGTCACCGAGTTCGGCGGCACCTCGGTGTTCACGCCGGCCTTCATCCCCAGCCGCGAATGTGCCAGCAACTGCGCCTTCGTCAGCGGCCACGCGGCGCTCGGCGCCTACCCGTTGAGTCTCGCCTTCCTGTTTCCACGCCGCCGGCGGTGGTGGCTGTGTGCCGGCGCCGCCAGCGGCGGCATCATCGGCCTGATGCGCGTGATCCAGGGCAAGCATTACCTGAGCGACGTGGTCTTCGCCTTCTTCATCGTGTACGCCACCGCCGCGATCACCTACGATCTCCTCTACCGCCGATACCAAAATTCCCGCCCGAACTGAACATGGAAAAGACCTACGAGCCCGCGCCCATCGAACGCAAGTGGAGCGAGACCTGGGAGGCGCGCGGCTTTTTCCGGCCCGCCAGTGGCGAGTCCGCCTATTGCATCATGCTGCCGCCGCCCAACGTCACCGGCAGCCTGCACATGGGCCACGGCTTCAACAACACGATCATGGACGCGCTATGCCGCTACCGGCGGATGCGCGGCGACCGCGTGCTGTGGCAACCCGGCACCGATCACGCCGGCATCGCCACGCAGATGGTCGTCGAGCGCCAGCTCGCCGCCCAGGGCCGCTCCCGGCATGACCTGGGCCGCGGCCCGTTCCTCGAGGCGGTGTGGCGCTGGAAGGAGCAGTCCGGCAGCACCATCACCCGCCAGCTGCGCCGACTCGGTGCCTCGCTTGACTGGTCGCGCGAGCGTTTCACCATGGACGAGGGCCTGTCGCAGGCGGTGACCGAGGTCTTCGTCCGCCTCTACGACGAGGGACTCATCTATCGCGGCCAGCGCCTGGTCAACTGGGATCCCGTGCTGCACACCGCCATCTCCGATCTGGAAGTACTGTCGGAGGAGGAGAACGGCAGCCTGTGGCACCTGCGCTATCCGCTCGCCGGTGGCGGCGGCCACCTCGTCGTCGCGACGACGCGGCCGGAAACGATGCTCGGCGACGCGGCGGTGGCCGTGCATCCAGAAGACGAGCGCTACCGGCACCTGATCGGCAAGCAGGTGGAACTGCCGCTCACCGGCCGCGCAATCCCGATCATCGCCGACGAGTACGTGGACCCGGCGTTCGGCTCTGGCTGCGTCAAGATCACCCCGGCGCATGATTTCAACGACTACGCCGTCGGCCAGCGCCACGGACTGCCGCTCCTCAACATCTTCGACAAGGACGCGGCGCTCAACAACAACGCGCCGGCCGCCTACCTCGGCCTGGACCGCTTCAAGGCGCGCAAGCAGATCGTCGCCGACCTGGAGGCGCGTGGCCTCGTCGAGAAGATCGAGCCGCACAAGCTGAAGGTGCCGCGCGGCGATCGCTCCAACGCCGTCATCGAACCGTGGCTGACCGATCAGTGGTACGTGCGCGTCGAGCCGCTGGCGGCGGCGGCGATCCGGGCGGTGGAGGACGGCCGCATCCGCTTCGTGCCCGACAACTGGGCCAAGACCTATTTCGAATGGATGCGCAACATCCAGGACTGGTGCATCAGCCGGCAGCTGTGGTGGGGGCACCGCATCCCGGCCTGGTACGACGACGACGGCACGCCCTACGTCGGCCGCACCGAGGCCGAGGTGCGCGCCAGGTACAAGCTGCCGGCCTCGTTCGTGTTACGCCAGGACGAGGACGTGCTCGATACCTGGTTTTCGTCGGCGCTGTGGCCCTTCTCCACGCTGGGCTGGCCGGCGCCGACCCCGGAGCTCACGGCCTACTACCCGACCAGCGTGCTGGTCACCGGCTTCGACATCATCTTCTTCTGGGTCGCGCGGATGATCATGATGGGGCTCAAGTTCATGGGCGACGTACCGTTCCGCGAGGTCTACATCCACGGCCTGGTGCGCGACGCCGACGGCCACAAGATGTCGAAGTCCAAGGGCAACATCCTCGACCCCCTGGACCTCATCGACGGCATCGATCTCGAAGCGTTGGTCGGCAAACGCACCACCGGGCTCATGCGACCACAGGATGCGGCCAGGATCGAGAAGGCGACGCGACGCGAGTTCCCCGGGGGGATCGCGGCACACGGCACCGACGCGCTGCGCTTCACCTTCGCGGCGCTGGCGACGCAGGGACGCGACATCCGCTTCGACGTCAAGCGCATAGAGGGTTACCGCAACTTCTGCAACAAGCTGTGGAACGCCTCGCGTTACGTGCTGATGACGGTCGAGGGTCAGGATCGGACGCCGTGGACGGACGGTGGCGGGTCTGGTCTTGCCGATCGCTGGATTCGCTCGCGCCTGCAGCGGACGACGGCGGCCGTGACCGGGCACTTGGACGGCTATCGTTTCGATCTCGCCGCCCAGGCCATCTATGAATTCGTCTGGAACGAATTCTGCGACTGGTACCTGGAGCTGTCGAAGGTGGTGCTCACTGATGCCGCGGCGACGCCGGCGGCGCGGGCCGGCACCCGGCAGACTTTGCTGGCGGTGCTCGAATCCCTGCTGCGGCTCGCCCACCCGATCATGCCGTTCATCACCGAGGAGATCTGGCAGCGGGCGGCGAGCCTCGCCGGCAGCGGCGGCGACTCCATCATGCTGCAACCGTGGCCGCAATCCGATCCGGCGGCCATCGACGACGGTTGCGAGCGCGAGGTCGCCTGGGTGCAGACCTTCATCCTCGGCGTGCGCCGCATCCGCTCGGAGATGAACATCGCCCCGGCCAGGCCGCTGCCGGTCCTGGTGCAGGGCGGCAACGCCGAGGAGCGGCAGTGGCTCACCGCCAATCGCGCCAGTCTCGTTGCCCTGGGCCGCATCGCCTCGATCGATGCCGTCGGAAATGGCGCGGCGCCCGAGGCGGCGGCGGCACTGGCCGGCGACATGACCTTGTTGATCCCGCTCGCCGACCTCATCGATCCGCAGGCGGAACGGGCGCGACTGACGAAGGAGATCGAGCGGCTGCGCGGCGACCACCAGCGGTCGAGCGCCAAGCTCGCCAACGAGAATTACACCGCCCGGGCGCCGGCGGAGGTGGTGGCCAGGGAACGCGCCCGTTGCGACGAGATCGCCGTCGCCGTCGCCCGGCTGGAGGAACAGCTCGGCCGTCTCGCCGCCCCGACCGGCGGTTGACCGCATTGCGCCTGACGGTCGCGCAATTGTTGCCGGCGCTGGAGGTGGGTGGCGTGGAGCGCGGCACCGTCGAAGTCGCGGGCGCGCTGACTGCCCGCGGCCACCGCGCCATCGTGGTCTCCGCCGGCGGCCGGATGGTCGCCGAGCTGCGGGCCTGTGGTGCCGAACACATCGAACTGCCCATCGGCCGGAAGTCCCTGCTGACCCTGCGCCACGTGCCGGGGCTGCGGCGGCTGTTTGCGGATTCCGGGGTGGATATCGTCCATGCCCGCTCGCGCCTGCCGGCGTGGATCGGCTACCTCGCCTGGCGCGGGATGGCGGCGGCCACACGCCCGCGTTTCGTCACCACCGTGCACGGGCCCTATTCCGTCAACCGCTACAGCGCCATCATGGCCCGGGGCGAACGGGTGATCGCCATCTCCAACTGGATCCGCGATTACATCGTCACCAATTACCCGGCCGTCGATCAATCGAAGGTCGTGGTGATCCCGCGCGGCGTCGATCCGGCGCAGTACCCGCACGGCTACCAGCCTTCCCCGGAGTGGCTGGAACACTGGCGGCGCGAACACCCGCAGACCAAGGGCCGATTCGTGGTCACGCTGCCGGCCCGAATCACGCGCTGGAAGGGGCAGGAGGATTTCATCGCCGTCGTCGCCCGGCTCAAGGCCGCAGGCGAACCCGTGCACGGCCTCATCGCCGGCGGCGCCGAACCGAGCCGTGAGCGATTCCTCGACGAACTGCGGCAGCGGGTCGCGGGCGAGGGATTGGCCGGCGACATCTCCTTTCTCGGTCAGCGCTCGGACCTGCGCGAGGTGATGGCGGTTTCCGACGCGGTGGTTTCGCTTGCGCGGGAACCGGAGGCCTTCGGCCGCACCACGGTCGAGGCCCTGGCGCTCGGCGTGCCGGTCGTCGGCTATGCCCACGGCGGCACGGCCGAAATCCTGCGCACGGTGTTCCCGCAAGGGCTGGTCCCGTTCGGCGACACCGCCGCCGCCGCCGCGCGCCTGGCCGAATTCCGGCGACAGCGGCCGCCCGTACCGGAGCACCAGCCGTTTACACTCTCGAGAATGCTTGACGCGACCCTGCAAACCTATGAATCCTTGCTTGCACTGCGCCAGCCGGCGCGAAGCGATTGAACCATGACCACTTCACTGTTCCTCATCCTCCTCCTTTCGCTTTCGACCGCCGTCTTTGCGCGCGCCTACCTGCGCGAACGGGTACGGCGCAAGCCGGGCGGCTTTTTCCGGTCCTGGCCGATCAAGCAATTGCCTCTCGAGCAATTCGACCCGGTCTTCAAGACCAACGAGTTCGGCACCACGCTGGCGACCGAGGTGCACTTTCTGAGCAGCGGCTGGCGTGGCACCCCCGGCGGCACCTCGGACCTGGAGGCTTGGGTGCTCGCGGTGCTGGCCAAGGAGGCCACGAACCTGTTCGAGTTCGGAACCTGTACCGGGCGGACGACTTATCTGTGGGCGCGCAACTCGCCACCCGAGGCCAGGGTGTACACACTGACCCTGACGCCGGACCATGTCGATTCCTACCGCGCCGGCGCCAACGACGTGCAGGTCGCGCACCGAAATGCGCGCAACGAATCCCGGTTCAGCCGCTTCCTCTATACCGGCACGCCCGAGGCGGCGAAGGTCATACAGCTTTACGGCGACAGCAAGTCGTTCGACGAAACGCCCTATGCCGGCGCCATGGATCTTGTCTTCGTCGATGGGTCGCACGCGGCGTCGTACGTGGAAAGTGACACGCGCAAGGCCCTGCGCATGCTCAAACCGGGCGGCGCCGTGATCTGGCATGACTACCGGGGGCCGCGCCTGACCCGCGGTGTGTTCGATACCCTGAACGCTCTGGCGCGCGAACTGCCGCTCGTACACCTCCAGGGCACCAGCCTCGTTGCCTACAGGAAGTCGCACGTCGAATGAAATGACCGGGGCCATGCGCGGCCATGAACACCCTGATTATCAAGCTGGGGGCGCTCGGCGACGTTGTCATCTCGACCCCGATCATCGACGCCATCGCCCGTGCGCACGCGGATGGCACCGTGTGGCTGCTGACGAGTCCGGCATACACGGCGCTGTTCGCCGATCGTCCCCATCTCAGGGTTTTTGGTTGCGAACGGCGCGGCTGGCGGGCCATGCTGCGGATGATCTTCTGGATCCGGTCGCAGCGTTTCGATCGCGTCTTTGACCTGCAGTCGAGCGAGCGCAGCGCCGTGGTCTGCGCCCTGTCGGGCATTCGCTGGCGGGCCGGCGGCCACGCCCACTTTCCCTACGGCGTTCATCCCGCGGAAAAGTGGCGCGGCCAGTATCACATCTTCGATCACCAGAACGCCCTGCTGGCTGCCGCCGGCCTGCCGATCGCGGAACCCCGACCGCATCTGGCCGTTGCCGCGGCCGATGACGCCGCAGTACATGACTGGCTCGCCCGCCACACCCTGACGACGGGCGGATTTGTCGTGATCCACGCCGGCACCAGTCGCGGCGGCGAGGCCAAACGCTGGCCTCATTTTGGCGATCTGGCAGCGGCGCTGGAATCGCGCGGTCTCCGCGTCGTCTGGTCCGGCGGCCCGGCCGACATCGAGATCAACGCCACCCTGGCGCGTCGTGCCGGCATCGACTCCCTGGGATTTTTCACCGTGCCGCGCCTGGTGGCACTCGGCCGGCAAGCGCGTTTCGCCGTCAGCAACGACTCGGGGCCCATGCATGTCCTGTCCGCCAGCGGCTGTCCGGTCTACGGCCTGTTCGGGCCCACCGAC
>Ga0233425_10002711_pt1 | contig 34012 bp, 32 predicted proteins | sample Watercolumn_Towu_2_FD_181712 | JGI IMG/M metagenome (GOLD analysis project Ga0233425, IMG submission 181712) | Freshwater microbial communities from Lake Towuti, South Sulawesi, Indonesia - Watercolumn_Towuti2014_140_MG | ecosystem: Environmental > Aquatic > Freshwater > Lake | place...
CTGCCGCTGCCGCCGCAGGGGCTCGTGCTGTCGCGGATACTCGGCGCCCGCCTGGGCGTCTGGCCCGGCGACGAACTGCAGGTGGAGGTGCTCGAGGGCCGACGGCCGATCCGGCGGCTGCCGGTCGCGATGCTCGTCGACGACACCCTCGGACTGCAGGCCTACGTGCGCCTCGACGCGCTCGGCCGGCTGCTCGGCGAAGGCGACACGATTTCGGCCGTTGCGCTGACGCTCGACCCGGCGAGGCGCGACCGGTTCTATGACGAAGTCAAGGCCATGCCCGCGGTGGCGGGCGTCGAGCTGCGGGAGGCGACGCTGCGGAACTTCCGCGAGACGATGGCCGAGCACATGAACGTCTCGATCGTCATCAACGTGATGTTTGCCGCCATCATCGCCCTCGGCGTCGTCTACAACGCGGCGCGGGTGTCGCTGTCGGAGCGCACCGGGAGTTGGCCAGCCTGCGCGTGCTCGGTTTCACGCGCGTGGAGATCTCGCACGTGCTGCTCGGCGAGCTCGCCGTGCTGACGCTCGCGGCGCTGCCGGTCGGCGTGCTGCTCGGCTGGGCCATGGGGGAAGGGGTCATGGCCGGGTTCAACAACGAGATCTACCGCCTGTCGTTCGTCGCCGCGCCGGCAACGATCGCGTGGTCGTGTCTCATCGTCATCGCGGCGGCTGCCGTGTCAGGGTTGCTCGTTCGGCGGCGGCTGGACCATCTCGATCTCGTCGCCGTGCTGAAGACACAGGAGTGAGAGTCATGCTGGCCGTCCTCGCGCAACGTCGCACCTGGTTCGCCGTCGCCGTCATCGGCGGACTGCTGCTGATGGCCCTCTGGCCCGACACGCTCGACGTCGACGTCGCACAGGTGACGCGGGGTGCGCTCGTCGTCACGATCGACGAAGAGGGGCGGACGCGCGTCCGCGACCGGTTCGTCGTGTCGTCGCCCGTGACCGGCCGCGTTCTCCGCATCGCGCTCGAGCCGGGCGACCGCGTGGCGCGGGGCGCCGTGCTCGCGCGCGTGCGGCCGGAGGCGCCCGCGCTGCTCGACGCGCGCACGCGCGCGGAAGCAGAGGCGGCCGCCGACGGGGCGCGGGCGGCGCTCGGCCGCGCGCGGGCGGAAGAGGAGCGGGCCGCCGCGGCGCTGGCGCAGGCGGAACGCGAGCTGGCGCGCAGCCGGCGCCTGGTGGACGCCGGGGTGCTGCCGGCTCAGGAGGCCGACCTGCGCGGCACCGACGCACAGCTCGCGCGTGAGGCGCTCGAAGCGGCCGCGTTTGCCGTGCGCGCCGTTGCTGCCGAGTTGGCGCGCGTCGACGCGCGGCTCGCGCCTGTCCCCCGGCGCCCCGCCGGCGCCCCCGTGGCCGTGACGGCGCCGGTCGATGGCATCGTGCTGCGGCGCCTGCGCGAGAGCGAGAGCCTCGTCCCGGCGGGCGAGCCCCTCGTGGAGATCGGGGACCTCGCCGAGCTGGAGATCGTCGTGGATCTGCTGTCGACCGATGCCGCGCGGATTCGCGAAGGGGCCCGCGCCGAGATCGATCTGGGGGGCCAGGCGCTGACGGCTGACGCACTCGTCCGCCGCATCGAACCGTCGGGCTTCACCAAGCTGTCAGCGCTCGGCGTCGAGGAGCAGCGCGTGAACGTCATTCTCGACATGCCTGGCCCTGCGGGCGGCGAGGACGTCGCCCTCGGCGACGCGTACCGAGTCGACGTCCGCATCGTCGTCTGGGAGGCGGCCGACGTCGTCCGGGTGCCGACGAGCGCGCTCGTGCGCGAGGGCGAGCAGTGGGCCGTCTTTGTCGTCGATGGAGGGCGGGCGCGGCGGACGCTCGTGGAGATCGGGCGGCAGAACGGCCGCGACGCGGAGGTGCTCGCCGGCCCGGCCGCGGGCGCGCGTGTCGTCATTCATCCGGGCGATGCGCTGCGCGATGGATCGCGCGTGCGCGAGGAGGAACTGGCGTCTTAGTACGCCTCCGGCGCGGCGGCGCCCGGCTCGGCCTTCCCCTCGCGCACCTCGGTCATGGTGGCTTCGGTGAGCAGCAGGACGCCCGCGACCGAGACGGCGTTCTCGAGCGCCAGCCGCACCACTTTGGTGGGGTCGATAATGCCGGCCTCCACGAGGTCGAGGTACCGGCCGGCGGCGGCATCGAAGCCGAAATTGCCGGTGCCCGCGCGCATCTTCTCGACGACGACGCCGCCGTCGGCGCCCGAGTTCTCCGCGATCTGCCGGGTGGGTGCCTCGAGCGCCCGCCGCAGGATGAGCGTGCCCGCCCGGTCGTCGCCGTCGGCCCGCGCCGCCTCGGCTTCGACCGCCGGGATCGCGCGGAGCAGCGCGAGGCCCGCCCCCGGGACGATCCCCTCGGCCATGGCGGCCCGTGTCGCCGAGATCGCGTCGTCGAACGCCTCGCGGCGGCTTTTCATCTCGGCTTCCGACGGCGCACCCACGCGGATCACCGCCACGCCGCCGGTGAGTTTGGCCAGCCGCTCCTCGAGCTTCTCGCGGTCGTAATCGGAGGTGGTATCGGCGATCTGCTTGCGCAGCTCCTGGCACCGCGCGTCGATCCGGCGCTTGTCGCCAAGACCGCCGACGATCGTGGTGTGCTCCCGGTCGGCGACGACGCGCGCGGCGTGCCCGAGCTGGTCGAGGGACACGTTCTCGAGACGGGTTCCGAGCTCGGGCGAGACCACCTGGCCGCCCGTCACGATCGCGATGTCCTCGAGCATCGCCTTGCGGCGATCGCCGAAGCCGGGCGCCTTGACCGCGACGTTGGCGAGCGAGCCGCGCAGCCGGTTGACCACGAGGGTGGCGAGCGCCTCTCCGTCGACGTCCTCGGCGACCACCAGCAGCGGGACGCCGCGTTTGGCGACCTGTTCGAGGAGCGGCAGGATGTCCTTGACCGTGCTGATTTTGCCTTCGTAGAGCAGGACCACAGGATCCACGAGCGCCGCCTCCAGCTTTTCGGGGTCGGTCACGAAATACGCGGAGAGGTACCCGTGGTCGAACTGCAGCCCTTCGACGACGTCGAGTGCGGTTTCGGTGCCCTTGGCCTCCTCGACGGTGACGGCGCCCTCGGCGCCGACCCTCTCGATCGCGCGCGCGACGAGCTCGCCGATCGCCGGGTCGTTGTGCGCCGAGACGGTGGCGACCTGCTCTTTTTCACGCGCGCTCTGGACGGGCCGTGACTGCGCGCGGAGGGCATCGACGGCGGCGCGGGCGCCGCGGTCGAGACCGCGCTTCAGATCGATGGCGCTCGCCCCGGCGGCGATGTTGCGCATCCCTTCGGCGACGATGGCGTGCGCGAGCAGCGTCGACGTCGTGGTGCCGTCGCCGACCGTGTCCCCCGTGCGCTCGGCGGCGCCCCGGAGCATCTGCGCGCCGAGGTCCTCCTCGGGATCCTTGAGCGCGAACTCCTTCGCGATGGTCACGCCGTCGTTGCAGACAATCGGTTTGCCCCATTTCTTCTCGATGAGCACCGAGCGCGACCGCGGCCCGAGCGTCGGACGCACGGCATCGGCAATCGCGCCGGCGCCGTGCAGCAGTTTTTCCCGCGCCTCGGAGCGAAAGAGGAGATGTTTGGCAGCCATCCCCGCACAGAGAAGCCAACTTCGCGCCAACGGGTGGCCCCCGAGTCGTGCTCGGGCCGGGGCGTCGCGCACACGGGGCACGCGGCGTGTCGAATGTCGCCTGCGGGAAGAATCGCGCCGGACGCCGAAAAGTCCGCGCCGACGCGCCGTCGTGCTCGCCGCCGCAGGGCGAATACGGCTGGCACAACGCGTGCGTGCGCGTGTCGACCGATGCTCCAGATCGCGCGGGTGCTCTGTCCCGTCGATTTCTCGGCGTTCTCGCAGCGCGCGGTCGATCACGCGGCGGCACTGGCGCACTGGTACGGCGCGCGCCTGACTCTGCTGCACGTGTTCGTGTCGCGTCCGGCCGCGGACATGCCGTCGGCCCGGATGACCGACTGCGATCAGCAGCGGCTCACCGGGGATCTACGGCGGCTCGCGGCGCGCGTCCCGATCGGCGTGTCGGTGGATCTCCGGGTGACCGACGCGGGCGACGTCCATCAGGAGATCCTCATGCAGGCCGGCATGATTGCCGCCGACCTGCTGGTGATCGGGACGCACGGCCGGTCGGGGTTCGAGCGCCTGCTGCTGGGATCGGTCGCCGAGCGGATCGTGCGGAAGGCGCCGTGCGCCACCATGATCGTGCCCCGGCAGGCGGCGGACGCGGCGCCGGAGGAGCCCGCCCGGTTCCGCCGCATCCTCTGCCCGGTCGACTTCTCGGCGAGCTCGGCCCGGGCCGTGGGCTACGCCGTCAGCCTCGCCGAGGAAGCGCGGGCGCAGCTGATGCTGCTGCACGTCCTCGACGTCCCGGCCGAGATCCTGACGCATCCCGCGTCGGCGGCTCTCGAGATCGATCGCATCCGCGCGGCGGCTGCCTCCGACGCGGCCAGGCAGCTGCACGCGCTCGTGCCCGACCCGCCCCCGACCTGCACGGTCAAGCCGATCGTGCGCGAGGGCGCCGCCTACCGCGAGATCCTGGCCGTCGCCGCGGAGCGGCGGGCCGATCTCATCGTCATGAGCGTCCAGGGACGAGGGGCCGTCGACCTCATGGTGTTCGGATCGAACACCGCGCGGGTCATGCGCGCCGCGGCCTGTCCCGTGCTCGTCCTTCCGCCGCCCGAGGTGCCCCATGCTGAGTGAGGATCGACGAGTGGGGGCGAACGACGTCCCCGACCGCGACGCCGTGCACGCGTACCTGCGCGACGTGTCGCGGATTCCGATGCTCGACCCGCACGAGGGGCGGGCGCTTTGGGAACGGCTCGAGCGGACCCACGACGCGCGCGAGCGCGCGGCCGTGAAGCGCCGCCTCGTCGAGGCGAATCTCCGGCTCGTCGTCTCGGTGGCCCGACGATACCGGCGGTCGGGCCTCCCGCTGCTGGATCTGGTCCAGGAGGGGAACGTCGGTCTGATGCGGGCGGTCGATCGGTTTCAGTACCGCAAGGGATTCAGGTTCTCCACCTACGCCACGTGGTGGATTCGGCAGGCGATGACGCGCGCGATCGTCAACACCGGTCGCACGATTCGAGTGCCGTGGCACGTCCACGCGGCGTCGAACCGCAGCGCGAAGGCGCGGCAGACCCTGACCTGCGAGCTCGGGCGCGAGCCCGATCTCTCCGAGGTCGCCGCGCGCGCCGGGCTGGCGCCAGCCATCATCGCGCGGGCGGGCGAGGCGAGCGCACCGATCCTGTCTCTCGACGCGCCGGCCTCCGGGGCGGCGGTTCTTGGCGAATTCGTTCCCGACACCCGCGTGCGGCCGCCGGAGGCCCCGCTGATGGAGCTCGATGCAACCATGCGCGTGCATCAAGTCGTCGCCACACTGGACGTTCGTCCGCGTCTGGTCCTGGAGCTGCGATTCGGCCTGGCTGGTCACCGGGTGCACACGCTCCAGGAGATCGCCGACCATCTGGGCGTCAGCCGCGAACGCATCCGCCAGATCGAGAAGCAGGCGCTCGGCCTGCTGCGGCGGCGCGCCACGCGCTTCCACATAGCGTGCGTCGCCTGAGCGCGCCCGGAACGACCTTTGCTCAGCCGTTCACTATCGATGCGCGCGCCTCTGGGAATGGCGCGGATCCACGGCGCATTCGCGGGAAATCTTTCGCGGACTGCGGGTAATTCCGCGCAGGGATCCCGACAGGACGCGACCGGACCTTGTGAGGTGGGCTGATGAATGCCAACAGGTGGTTTGCGTGTCTGGCGACCGCGATCGGAGCGTTGCTCCTGGCGGGGGTCGCCACGACGATGACGCCGGTGGCCGCCGCTGCGCCAGAGGCGCCGCCGCCGGGCGGCGGACCGCCGCCGGGCGGCGCACCGCAGGTGAGCGGCGACTATGCCGGCCAGGCCACGTGCCTCGGGTGCCATGAGGACCGCGGCTACGCGGGCACGGCGCACAGTCGCGCCTTCAACGAGCGCACGCCGGCGGCCGCCCAGGGGTGCGAGAGCTGCCACGGGCCCGGACGCCCGCATGCCGAGAGCGGTGACCCCACGCTCATCCGCCGCTTCAGCGCCATGGCGCCGGCCGACGTGAGCGAGACGTGCACGTCGTGCCACAACCGCGCGACGCACGCGCTCTGGGACGGCAGCCAGCACGACCAGCGGAACCTCGGCTGCGCGACCTGTCACAGCGTGCACGCCGCCAAAGGGACGCCGCTCCTGAAGGCCCAGGACCAGCGCGCGCTCTGCAGCAGCTGTCACCGCAACGTCGTCAACCGGACGCACCGCTTCAACCACATGCCGCTGCGCGAAGGGGCGCTGACGTGCTCCTCGTGCCACAACGTGCACGGGAGCACCAACGTCCGGCTGCTGCGGGCGGGTACGACGGTCGACGAGAGCTGTACGAGCTGCCACGCGGACAAGCGAGGGCCGTATCTCTGGGAGCACGCGCCGGTGGCGGAGAGCTGCGTGACGTGTCACGACCCGCACGGGTCGAACAACGATCGGATGCTCGTCAGCAAGATGCCGTTCCTCTGCCAGCGGTGCCATGTGACATCCCGGCATCCCACGACCGTGTACGACGGCTACCTGCTGCAGAACTCGCAGAACGCGAACAAGATCTTCGGGCGCGCCTGCACCAACTGCCATCAGCTCATACACGGGTCGAACGCGCCGTCGGGCAAAGCGTTGCTGCGGTAGCGGAGGAGGCTGCGATGCGCAACACATTCTGGATGCTCACCGCCACGCTGGTGTTGGCGGCTCCTCCCGCCCTGGCGCAGATCGCGCCTCAGGCGCAGCCCGCGGTGCCGACGCCTCTGCTGCAGGGCACGATCGACTTCGGCGGCCTCTTTACGACGACCACCGGGGACGAGGCGCGCTACGAGCGGTACCGCGACACGCGCGACGGCGTCTATTCGAGCTTCGCGCTCACCCGCGAGAGCGGGTCGTACCTCTTCGACGCCAACGCGTCTCACGTCGGCTACCGCGACCAGCGCTACGATGCCGGCTTCTTCAGCCGGCGGGTGAAGGCGTCGTTCAACTGGACGTCGCTGCCGCTCAACTACAGCTACATCGCGCGGACGCCCTTCACCACGACCGGGAGCACGCTGACGCTCGACGACAACGCGCAGCGGGCGGTGCAGGGGCCGACCAACGCCATCAACGACGGGACCGCGGTCGGCGTGCCGTGCGCCCCGGGCGCGCCGCCGGCCGCGTGCGCGAACCCGGCGCAGGCCACCGAGGCCAAGGGTGCGCGGTCGATCTACAACGGGCTGGCGAATCCGTTCGATCTGCGCCACGTGCGCGACACGGCGGCCGCCTCGATCACCTACGCCGCCACCCGCGCTTTCGACATCGACGCGAAATTCACCTCGGCGATGCGCAGCGGCCAGCAGCCCTGGGGCGCGTCGTTCTCGTTTAACGACGCCGTGGAGCTGCCGCAGCCGCTCGATCAGCGCACCAACGACGCCGCGCTGGGCGCCACCTGGGCGAATCCGCGCGGCATGGTCCGCCTCGGCTGGGACGGGTCCTGGTTCACCAACCGGATCCACAGCCTGGTCTGGGACAACCCGATCCGGCTGACGGATTTCACCAACGGCCTCGCGCCGCCGCTCGGCCCGTACGACCCGAGCGGGTACAGCAACGGCAACGGCCCTGCCCAGGGACGTCAGGCGATGGCGCCGGGCAACTCGATGCACGTCGTCAGCACCACGGCGCTCTACAAGCTGCCGGGCCGGACGACGGTCAACGGCACGGCGCAGATCACGTCGCAGAACCAGGACGAGACGCTCATCCCGTGGACCATCAACTCGGTCATCAACACGCCGGGCGTGTTCGCGGCATTTCCGCACCTGTCGTCGCTGCCGCGGTCCACGGCGCAGGGCGAGGCGCGCGGCATCAACACACTCGTCAACCTGAGCACCCGGCCGGTGCGCCGGATGAACGTGACCGTGCGCTACCGCTACAACGACCGCGACGTGCGGACGCCGGCGTTCGACGCGCGCGAGTACGTGCGATTCGATTCGGTGCCCGAGGAGATCGAGGAGGGGATCTCGGAGCAGTTCGACACCTCGCGGCAGATCTTCGACGCCAACCTGTCGTTCACGCCCGCGGCGTTCGGCACCTTCCGCCTCGGCTACGGCCACGAGGCGGTGGTGCGGCACGGGCGCGGCTTCAGCGACGTCGGTGAGCACGTCTTCCGCTCGTCCTTCGACGCGTTCTCGAGCCGCTATGTCACCGTCCGCGCGGCCTTCGACGTGGCACGGCGCCGCGGCGAAGGGTTCGTCGAAACCGGGGTCGACTACGAGAGCGGCCCGGGCGGCACGCAGCCGACGCTGCGCTACTTCGACGAAGCCGACCGCGACCGGACGCGCGGATCGCTGCTCCTGAGCGTGATGCCGCGCGACGCGTTCGACGTCTACCTGCAGTTCGCCGCCGGCCGCGACGACTACCTGGCGGACACCTCGGTGCCGGTCAACCGCCCCGGCGAGCTGTTCGGCCTGCACGCCTCCGACGTGACGACCTGGAACGGCGGCATCAACATCCATCCGACCGACATCGTCGCATTCGGGGCCAACGTCGGCCGCGACCGCTACGCCTCGCTGCAGCTCTCGCGCAACGCCAACCCGCCGCCCGACCCGAGCTGGACCGACCCGGCGCGGAACTGGACGCTCGACAACACGGATCTGGTCACGACCGTCGCCGCGTATCTGGATCTGCTGCGCGCGGTGCGGAACACCGACATCCGTTTTGGCTACGATTACAGCGACTCGGAGAACAGCTTCGTCCACGGCGGTCCGCGGATTGCCGCGCTGACCGCGCTCAACACGTTCATTCCGCTGCCCGCGGTGGAGAACTCGTGGCACCGGGTGACCGCCGACGCGCAGTATTTCTTCACGGCGCGCGCCGGCGTCGGCGTCGGCTACTACTTCGAGACCTTCGACGTCGTCGACTTCAACACGATCGACACGAACGGGCCGGTGGGGTTCACGCCGGCGACCGGCGATCCGCGGATTGACTGGCTTGGCGGGCTCGTCACCGGCTACGGCAATCGTCCCTATACGGGACACACGGGGTACGTGCGCGTGCTCTATCGCTTCTAGGGCGCGCGGAGGACGGAGGCATGAGACGGCATCACGAGGAGCTGGCGTCGGTTCCGGCCATGCTGCCGGCGCTGTCGCTGCTCCTGCCATTTGCCGGCGCGTTGTGGCTGCGGATCCGGGCCGGAGGTAAACGCGTGTAACAGGTCCGCAGCCGCGGAAGGCGAAGGTGGGTTATGACCGCGCGGAATGGGTGGTTGGCCACCGAGCTGGAACATCGCGGCATCTCGCGGCGGGAATTCATCGGGTTCTGCAGCACGATGGCGGCGGCGCTCGCCTTACCCGACTCGGCCGCGGCGCAGATCGCGCGCGCCGTGGGCCAGGCGGAGAAGCCGATCCTCATCTGGCTCGAGTTCCAGGACTGCGCCGGCAACACGGAGTCCTTCCTTCGCGCCACCCGTCCGACCGCGGCCGACGTCGTCTTGGACGTGCTCTCGCTCGACTACCACGAGACGGTGATGGCGGCGGCGGGCGAGCAGTCGCGCGCGAATCGCGACAAGGCGGTCGCCGAGCGTCCCGGGCAGTACATCGCGGTCGTCGAGGGCTCGATTCCGACGGGGGCCAACGGCGCCTACTGCACGATTGGCGGGGAGTCGGCGCTCGACATCGCCCGCAAGGTGTGCGGCAACGCCGCGGCGACGATCGCCATCGGCACCTGCGCGACCTTCGGCGGCCTGCCGGCCGCCTCGCCCAATCCGACCGGCGCGCTCGGCGTCGCCGACGCGGTGCCCGGCGTCCGGAACCTGATCAACCTGTCGGCGTGCCCGGCCAACGTCGAGAACCTCACGGCGCTCATCGTCCACTACCTGACGTTCAAGGCGTGGCCGCCGCTCGATCACCTCCGGCGGCCGCTGTTCGCCTACGGCAAGTCGATTCACGACAACTGCGAGCGCCGCGCGCACTACGACGCGGGCCAGTACGTCGAGGCCTGGGGCGACGAGGGTCACCGCGCCGGCTACTGCCTCTACAAGATGGGCTGCAAGGGGCCGGTCACGTTCCAGAACTGTCCCAACGTCCGCTGGAACGGGGGCACGAACTGGCCGATCGGCTGCGGCCATCCGTGCATCGGCTGCGCCGAGCCGGCGTTCTGGGACCGCATGACGCCGTTCTACCAGCATCTGAGCGGCATCCCGGGATTCGGCGCCGCCTCCAACATCGACACCATCGGCGGCCTCGCGGTGCTCGGCGTAGGCGCCGCGTTCGCCGGCCATGGGGTGCTTCAGATCATGAAACGCGTCGGCGAGCGGGCTGAGCCCGTGACGCCGAAGGCGCCGACGACGAAGGGAGTTGCGTGATGGCTCGCGTGGTCGTCGATCCGGTGACACGCATCGAAGGGCACCTGCGGATCGAAGCCGAAGTCGTCGGCGGCGCCGTGCGCGACGCCTGGTCTTCGTCGACGATGTTCCGCGGGATCGAGCTGATCCTCAAGGGGCGCGACCCGCGCGACGCGTGGGCGTTCACGCAGCGCATCTGCGGCGTCTGCACCACGGTCCACGCCATCGCCTCGATCCGGGCGGTCGAGAACGCGATTGGCGCCGCGCCTCCGCCGAACGCCCGCCTGCTCCGGAACCTCATCATCGCGTCGCAGGCCGTGCAGGACCACGTCATCCACTTCTACCACCTGCACGCCCTCGACTGGGTGGACATCGTCTCGGCGCTCTCGGCCGATCCGGCGAAGACGTCGTCGCTCGCCGAGTCGATCTCCGACTGGCCGCTCTCGAGCCCGAAGTACTTCGCGGGCGTCCGCGATCGGGTCAAGGGCTTCGTCGATCGCGGGCAGCTGGGGCCGTTCGCCAACGCCTACTGGGGGCACCCGGCGTACCGGCTGCCGGCCGAGGCGAACCTGATGGCCGTGGCGCACTATCTCGAGGCGCTCGACTGGCAGCGGGACTTCATCCAGATGCATGCCCTGCTGGGCGGCAAGAACCCGCACCTCCAGAGCTTCCTCGTCGGCGGCATGGCGACGCCGCTCGACCCGAACAGCCAGGCCGCGATCAACGCCGGCACCATCGCCGAGCTGACGCGCCTCGTGGCGAAGGCGCGCGATTTCGTGCGCCGCGTGTACATCCCCGACCTGCTCGCCGTCGCCTCCTTCTACAAGGACTGGGCGGGACACGGCCGCGGCGTCGGCAATTACCTCGCCTACGGCGAGTATCCCGACGACGACACGAACAGCCCGGCGCTGTTCCTGCCGCGCGGCGTGATCCGCGGGCGTGACCTCTCGAAGGTGGAGCCGTTCGACCCGACGAAGGTCACCGAGTATGTGGCGCACTCCTGGTACGAGTACCAGCAGGGCGACATGGCCGCCCTCCACCCGTTCCAGGGCGAGACGGCGCCGAACTACACCGGCCCGACGCCGCCGTACGCGCTCCTCGGGCTCGATTCCGACACGGACAAGAAGTACTCGTGGCTGAAGTCGCCGCGGTACGACGGCCTGCCGATGGAGGTCGGGCCGCTGTCGCGGATGCTCATCGCGTACGCCTCCGGGCACGCGCGCGTCAAGGAGCTGGTCGGCACCGTACTCAAGCAGCTCAACGTGGGTCCCGAGGCGCTCTTCTCCACGCTCGGCCGCGTCGCCGCGCGCGGGATCGAGACGCTCGTCCTCGCCGAGAAGATCGGGGACTGGGTGAACGGCCTCGCCGCGAACATGGCGTCGGGCGACCTGCGGATTCACGACAACGCCAAGTGGGACCCGGCGTCATGGCCGGCCGAGGCGATGGGCGCCGGCTTCCACGAGGCGCCGCGCGGCGCGCTCGGACACTGGGTGTCCATCCGCGACGGCGTCATCGCCAACTACCAGTGCGTGGTGCCGAGCACGTGGAACGCGGGACCGCGCGACGCGAAAGGACGGCGTGGGCCGTACGAGGAAGCGCTCATCGGCACGCCGGTCGCCGACCTCGCCCGTCCCGTGGAGATCCTGCGCACCGTTCACTCGTTCGACCCGTGCATGGCGTGCGGCGTGCACGTCGTCGACGCACAGCGCCGTGAGGTGGCGCGGGTGAGGGTCAGATGAGCGATCTCGTGCGCGTGTACGTCTGGGAAGTGCCCGTCCGCGTCACGCACTGGCTGATTGCGCTCTCGATCGTCGTCCTGTCGGTCACCGGGTTGTACATCGGCAACCCGTTCATCACGACGTCGGGACCGCCCGGCCAGCACTTCGTGATGGGCTGGACGAAGGTGATTCACGGCTGGGCGGCCTACGTGTTCATGGCCGCCGTCCTCGCCCGGATGATCTGGATGTTCACCGGCAACAAGTACGCGCACTGGGACAAGTTCATCCCCGTCCACCGGTCGCGGATCCACGGCCTCTGGCCGACCATCAGGTTCTACCTGTTCGCGCTGCGGAAGCCGCCGGGGTTCGTCGGGCACAACCCGGTCGCGGGGGCGACCTATCTGCTCGTCTTCGGGCTGTACTTCGTCCAGATCGCCACGGGCCTGATGCTGCGCGGCGCGGGCGCCGACGTCGAGTCGCCGCTGCGCTGGTTCGCCACCTGGGCGCCGCTCTGGGGCGGCCTGCAGATGGCGCGCTGGATCCATCACGTGGTGATGTGGCTGCTGCTCGGTTTCGCCGTGCACCACGTCTACAGCAGCATCCTGATGTCGACCGTCGAGGCGAACGCCACGGTCGAGTCGATCTTCTCGGGCTACAAATTCGTGCCCCGGGAAGACCTCGAGTACTCCGGCTACCGCTTCATCAACCGCCAGGGCAAGGTCGATGAGTGACCGCACGCCGCTGCTCGTCCTCGGGCTCGGCAACGTCCTGCTCGAGGACGACGGCCTCGGCGTGGCGGCGGTGTCGCGGCTGCTCGATCGCTACGACGTGCCGCCCGGCGCGAAGGTGCTCGACGGCGGCACGCTCGGCCTGTCGCTGCTGCCGTATCTCGAAGACGCCGACGCGGTGATTCTGGTCGACGCGGTGCGCGCCGACGGCCCGCCCGGCACGCTGGTCCGTCTGGACGGCGACGACGTCCCGGCGGCGATCGCCACGCGGCTCTCCGTGCATCAGGTGGGCGTCGCCGACCTGCTCGAGGCGGCGCGGTGGCTCGGATCGTATCCGGGGCGCGTGGTGCTGCTCGGGGTCGTGCCGGCATCGATGGAGCTTGGTGTCCGTCTGACGCCGGCGGCCGACGCCGCGCTGCCCGGGCTCGTCGAGCTCGTGGTCGCTGAAGCGCGGGCGCTGGGGTTTCCATTCGTGCAACGCCCAACTCCCACGTCCGCAACTCCCAACCGTTGGGAGTTGGCCGCCTGGAAACTGGGAGTTGGGCGGCGTCCGGCGAAAGGGCGGCCATGACCGCCGGCCGCCACATCGAGATTCGCGGCGTCGTCCAGGGCGTGGGCTTTCGGCCGTGGGTCTACCGGCTGGCAAAGGAACGCGGACTCGCCGGCTACGTCCGCAACGACACGACGGGCGTGACGATCGAGGCCTTCGGATCGGACGAGGACATCGAATCGTTCATGCGCGGTCTCGAGGAGTCGCCCCCGCCGGCCGCCGTCATTGCCGGCCTGCACGCATGGGCGATTCCCGTGCAGGCCGTCGGCGGGTTTTCGATCGTGGAGAGCGGGCCGTCCGCCGAGCGCCGGGTGTCGATTCCGCCGGATCTTGCGACGTGTCCGGCGTGCCTGGCGGAAATCCGTGATCCCGCGAATCGCCGGTATCGGTACCCGTTCACCAACTGCACCAACTGCGGCCCCCGTTTCACAATCACGCGCGACGTGCCGTACGACCGGCCGGCCACGACGATGGCGGCGTTCGTCATGTGTCCCGCCTGCCAGCGTGAGTACGACGACCCCGCCGATCGGCGATTCCACGCGCAGCCGAACGCGTGTCCCGTGTGTGGTCCGCGGCTCGCGGTGGTCACGCCGGAGGGAGCCGCGGTGCCGTGCCCGGATGCGATCGCCCACGCGGCCGGCGCGCTCCAGGCCGGGCTGATCGTCGCCGTGAAGGGGCTGGGTGGGTTTCACCTCGCGTGCGACGCGACGTCCTCTGGTGCGGTGCGGCGGCTGCGGCAGCGCAAACGGCGCGACGAGAAGCCGTTTGCGGTGATGGTGGCCGACGAGACCGCGGCCGGCTGGCTTGCGGAGCTCGGGGACGCCGAGCGGCGTCTGCTCTGGTCGGTCGAGCGGCCGATCGTGCTGGCGCCGCGGCGGCGGGACGCCCGCCTCGCGCCGGAAATCGCACCCGACAACCCATTGGTCGGTCTGATGCTGCCATACACGCCGCTGCACCACCTGCTGATGCACGACGTGGCGCGTCCGTTGGTGATGACGTCCGGCAATCTGTCGGAGGAGCCGCTGGCGTACCGCAACGACGAGGCGCTCGCGCGGCTCGGGGGCCTCGCGGATCTGTTTCTGCTGCACGACCGTGAGATCGAGACCCGGGCGGACGACTCGGTGGCGCGCGTGGTGGCCGGGGCCCCGGTCGTGCTGCGCCGGTCGCGCGGGTACGTGCCGCGATCGATCCCCGTCGCGCAGCCGTTCGAGCTGCCGGTGCTGGCATGCGGCGCGCTGCTGAAGAACACGTTCTGCATCGGCTCGGGCGATGCCGCGTACCTCGGTCCGCATATCGGCGACCTCGAGAACCTCGAGACGATGCGGTCGTTCGAGCAGTCGGTCGCGCGGATGGAGCAGTTCCTGCGCGTGAAGCCGGTCATCATCGCCTACGACCTGCACCCCGACTACATGTCGACGGCGTACGCGCTCGCACGGCCGGAACCGAACAAGATCGGCGTGCAGCACCATCACGCGCACGTCGCGAGCGCGATGGCCGAGCACGGCCTGGCGGGTCCCGTCATCGGCGTGGCATACGACGGCACCGGCTACGGCACCGGCGGGACCGCGTGGGGCGGGGAAGTGCTCGTCGCGCGGTACGGAGGATTCGAGCGCGTGGCCACCCTGCGGCCCGTGCGGCTCGCCGGCGGCGACGCGGCCATCCGGCAGCCGTGGCGGATCGCGCTGGCGCTCCTGGCGGACGCGTTCGACGGCCGGCCGCCGCTCGACGATCTGCCGCTGTTTGCCGCGCTGCGGGCCACCGACGTCGAGGTCGTCCGGCAGATGCTGGCGATGGGGTTCCGGTCGCCCGCGGCGCACGGCGCCGGGCGCTACTTCGACGGGATCGGATCGCTGGTGCTGGCGCGCCCCGCCTCGCGGTACGAGGGGCAGATCGCGCTCGCCTGGAACGGCGCCGCCGATCCCGCGGTGCGCGACCGCTACGACTACACGATCGACCGGTCGCTGTCGCCATGGCAGATCGATCTCCGCCCGATGACGCGCGCGATCGTCGGCGAGCTGCGCGCTGGCGTCTCGGCGCCCGTCATCGCGGCCCGGTTTCACAACACGCTGGTCGCCGCGACGGCTGCGGCGGTCCGGGGCGCGGCGCGGCTGCACGGGGCGCTGCCGGTCGTGCTCACGGGCGGGTGTTTTCAGAACGCGTGGCTGGCGGAGCGGCTGGCGAGCGTGCTGGCGGCTGATTTCACGGTTCATCTGCACCGCCACGTGCCGCCCGGCGACGGCGGGCTGGCGCTCGGGCAGGCGGTGGTCGCCGCGGCCATGGCGCGGCAAGGAGCCCTGCCATGTGCCTAGGCGTCCCCGGCAAGGTGATCGACGTGCGCGGCGAGGTCGCCACCGTGGACTTCTGGGGCGTGCGCCGGCAGGTCCGCCTCGACGTGGTCGACGAGCCGGTCGCGCCCGGCGACTACATCCTCAATCACGTCGGCTACGCCATTCGCCGCATTCCGACCGGCGAGATCGACGCGACGCTGGCGCTCTACGAGGAGCTGCTCAGGCGCGCGGAGGCCGACGACGACCTCATGGCCGCCGACGTGCGCGGCGAGATCCAGGGAGCCGGCCGTGACTGACGCCGGCGTCACGGAGCTCAAGTTCCGCGACCCCGTGCGGGCGCGGGCACTCGAAGAGGCGCTCGCGCGCGCGGTCGAGGCCGTCGGGCGCGCGCCGGTGTCGGTCATGCACGTCTGCGGCAGCCACGAACAGGCGATCGCGAGGTTCGGCCTGCGCGCCGCGCTGCCGCGCGGACTGAACGTCATCATGGGGCCCGGATGCCCGGTCTGCATCACCGACGTGCCCGAGGTGGACGAAGGCGTCGCGCTCGCGCGGCAGGGTGTCCGGATTGCCACCTACGGCGACATGGTGAAGGTGCCAGGCACGGGCATGTCGCTGGCCGACGCACAGGCCGAGGGCGGCCGAATCGACGTCGTCTACAGCGTGGCGCAGGCGGTCGAGCTCGCGCGGCAGAGCGACGAGCCGCTCGTCTTCTTCGCCACCGGCTTCGAGACGACCGCCGTGGCGACCGCCGCGGCGGTGCTGCAGGATCCGCCCCCCAACTTCTTCGTGCTCTCCGCGCACAAATACATCCCACCCGTGATGGAGATCGTCGCGGAGATGCCCGACACGCGTGTCGAAGGATTTCTGGCGGCGGGCCACGCCGCGACCATTACGGGCTGGGGGGTGTTCGAGCCGTTTGTCGCTCGCCACCGACTGCCGGTGGTCGTGGCCGGCTTCGAACCGCTCGACATCCTGGCGGGACTCCTGAAGCTGATCGAGCTCGTGCGCGACGGCCGGGCGACGGTCGAGAACATGTTTCCGCGCTGCGTGACGAAGGCGGGGAACCTCCGCGCGCAGGAGCAGCTCTGGCGCGTCTTCCGGCCCATTGGCGGCAAGTGGCGCGGCATCGCGCACGTGCCGAACGGCAACCTCCGCCTGCGCGACGAGTGGGCATACCTCGATGCGCGGAAGCGGTTCGACATCGACCTGCGCCGCCTGTGGGATCACGCGCCGCCCGCGCTCGTCGACGCCTGCATCTGCGGCGACATCATGGCCGGCATCAAGGCGCCGACCGACTGCGCGCTCTTCGGCCGCGAATGCGTGCCCCACGCGCCCGTGGGCGCCTGCATGGTGAGCAGCGAGGGCACGTGCAAAATCTGGCATCAGTACGGCGGTCATCCAGAGCTGGGAGGCTACGGTGCGGTCTGTGCTCGATGAGCGGATCACGCTGAAGTACGGCGCCGGCGGAGAGGCGATGCGGACGCTCATCCGCCAGGTCTTCCTCGACGGCATGGCGCCCGCGCCCACCAACGGCGACATCGGGCTCGCCGCCATGGACGACGGCGCGGCGCTGCGGGTGGGCGACCGGTGGCTCGTGGTGACGACCGACTCACACGTCATCCACCCGATCTTCTTTCCCGGCGGCGATATCGGGCGCCTGGCGGTGTCGGGCACCGTCAACGATCTGGCGATGATGGGCGCGACCGACGTTCTGGCGCTGACGTGTGCCGTGATCATCGAAGAAGGCTTCCCGCGCGGCGATCTCGTGAGGATCCAGCAGTCGATCCGCGACACGTGCGCGGAAGCCGGCGCATCGATCGTCGCGGGCGACACCAAGGTGATGGGGCGCGGTGAGCTCGACGGCATCGTGCTGAATACCACCGGCATTGCGCTGAGCGACCACGTGGTCCCCGACTCGGGGCTTTGCGCGGAGGACGTCCTGATCGTGACCGGGACGCTCGGCGACCATGGAATGGCGGTCATGGCGCGGCGCCATGGCCTGGCGCTCGACGCCGACCTGCGGTCGGATGTGGCGCCGATCAACCGGCTCGTGCGCGCCGCGCTCGACGCGGCGCCGGGCGCGGTCGTGGCCATGAAGGATCCGACCCGCGGCGGGCTGGCGTCCGCGCTCCACGAAATGGCGGAAAAGAGCGGCGTCGGCATCCTGCTCGACGAGTTGGCGCTGCCGATCACGGCGCCGGTACGGGCGGCAAGTGAGCTGCTCGGGATCGATCCGCTGCAGGTGGCCAACGAGGGAAAGGCCGTCCTCGGCGTGCGCCCGGAGGCGGCCGAGGCCGTCCTCGCCGCGCTGCGCGCGCATCCGCTCGGCCGGGACGCGGCGATCGTCGGGCGGTGCGTCGCCGAGCGAGTGGGCACGGTCGTCCTCGACACCGGCTTCGGCCGGCGTCTGGTCACGGAGGCGGAAGGGGAGCCGCTGCCGCGGATTTGTTGAGCGGGGGAGCCATGGAGAAGCTGCGCGTGGCCGTCCTGTGTTCTCACCGGGCACCGGGCCTGACATATCTGCTCGACCGCGACGTCCATCGCGGCCGCGTGTACGACGTCGCCTGCCTCTTCACGACCGACGAGTCGTGCGCCGACGCCGCGACGGCGTCGGACCGCGGCATCCCGGTGCTGTCGAACCCGATCCGCGCGTTCTGCCACACGCACGGCGTGCGGCTGGCCGATCCGATCGGACGCATCGCCTACGACCGGGTGACCGTCGAGCGACTCATGCCGTTCGGCGTCGATCTGGTCGTCCTCTCGAGCTATCTCTACGTGCTGTCGTCGCCGATGCTGACCGCGTTCCGCGATCGCATCATCAACGTGCATCACAGCGATCTGACCGAGCGCGATCGCGATGGCACGGCGCGGCTGCCGGGGCTGCATGCGGTCCGCGACGCCATCATCGCGGGGGCGCGCCATACGCGCGCCACGGTGCACCTCGTCACCGACACGCTCGACGGGGGGCCGCCGTTCCTGCGCTCGTGGCCGTTTCCGGTGTCGCCGCTGGCCGCCGATGCGCTGGCGCACGGCGACATCGACCTCGTCCGGGCGTATGCGTGGGCGCACCAGGAGTGGATGATTCGTGCGACCTGGGGGCCGCTCCTCGCGCGCGCACTCGAACTGATTGCCAACGGGCGGGTGAACCTGACGGAGCTGGCGCGGCTGCCGGACACGCGGCTGCCGCCGCCGTGGGATCTCGACGCCGACGGCGTCGTCCGGGGCCGCGGGCCGATGACGATGCCGGCGGCTGACGCGCGATTCGCGTGAGGGACGTCATGGTACAGGTCACCGCCGAGCATATCCGGACGTGCGTCGATCAGGGCATCGGCGTCATCACGATCGACCGCCCTGCGCGGTTCAACTCGCTCGACGTGCGCACGGCGCAGGATCTGCGCCGCGCGGGGCTCGCCATGGCGCGCGACCCGGCCGTGCGCGTCGTCGTCCTCACCGGGACGAACGGCGTGTTCTGCTCGGGCGCCGACCTGAAGTACATCCGCGCCGGGGGAGATGCCGACGACCTGGCGTATCTCACGCCGAGCGCCCGCGGCCTCCCCGACGGCTTCGGCGAGCGCTTCAAGCAGATTCTCGAGTACCTCCACAGCACGATCGCCGAGATCCGCCGCGCGCCGAAGCCGTTCATCGCCGCGGTCGACGGCGTGGCTGGCGCCGGCGGCTTCGGGCTGGCGATGTGCTGCGATCTCGTGGCGGCGTCCGACCGCGCGTCCTTCGAGTGGGCGTACGGGAAGACGGGCCTGACCGGCGCCGAGAGCTCCACGTTCATGCTGCCCCGGCTCATCGGCTTCCACCGCGCGATGGAGCTGGTGCTGCTCAATCCGCGCCTCGACGCCGCGCAGGCACGCGACCTCGGGCTGGTGAACCGCGTGTTCCCGGCGGCGTCGTTCGACGAGGACGTCCGGCGGCTCGCGCTCGCGGTGGCACAGGGGCCCGCCGAGGCGTTCGGCGTCGCCAAGGGGCTGCTCAATCAGGCGGCCGGCATGGATCGGCTCGACGTGCACCTGGATCGCGAGCTGGAGCTGCTCGCCCGGAGCGCCGACGGCGCGGAGTTCCAAGAAGGGCTGACGGCGTTCTTTGGCAAGCGCGCGCCGCAGTTTGAAACTCGTTCGGATCGTTCGGATCGTTCGGGTCGTTCGGGTCGTTCTCGTTCGAAAGGTTCTGGTTCGGACCGTTCGGGCCCTTCAGGCCGTTCGCACGGTCCGCAAGCGAATCTGAACGATCCGAACGCGAACGATCCGAACGTCCCGAACGGCTCGAACGATCCGAACGATCCGAACGATCCGAACGATCCGAACGATCCGAACGATCCGAACGATCCGAACGATCCGAACGATCCGAACGATCCGAACGCCCGCTATGCATGAGTATTCCATCGTCCGGGCGCTCGTGGAGCGGGTCGCCGCCGAGGCGCGCGCCCGGCAGGCCGTCGCCGTCCATCGGCTCTCCATTCAGGTCGGGGAGCTGGCGGGCGTCGACGTGGCGCTGCTCACCACCGCCTACGAGACGTTCCGCGAGCGGACGATCTGCGCGCACGCGGCGCTCGACGTGCGGACGGTGCCGGCGCGGTGGGAGTGCCCGGGCTGCGGCCGCGCGATTCCGCGCGGCGAGCGATTGACCTGCGCCGCGTGCGCGCTCCCGGCACGGCTGGCCGCGGGAGGCGAGATTCTGCTCGACCGGGTGGAGATGGAGGTGCCGTGATGTGCGACACATGCGGATGCGGCGATCCGGGAATCATTCCGGTCGACGTGCACGAGCGGATTCTGGCCGGCAACGATCGCACCGCCGCGCACAACCGCGAGCACTTCCGCGAGCACGGCGTCGTGGCGGTCAACCTGATGGGGTCGCCGGGGTCGGGCAAGACCGCCGTGCTCGAGGCGACCGCGGCGCGGCTGGGGAGCGGCCGCCGTCTCGGGGCCCTCGCGGGCGACCTCGCGACCGAGCGTGACGCCGAGCGCCTGCTCGCCGCCGGTATCCAGGCCGCGTCGATCACGACCGGGTCGGCCTGCCACCTGGATGCGGCGATGGTGCACCACGGTCTGCATCACCTCTCGTGGCGGAACTTCGAATACCTCTTCATCGAGAACGTCGGCAATCTCGTCTGTCCCGCGATCTACGACCTCGGGCAGGACGCCAACGTCGTCGCCCTGGCCGTGACGGAGGGCGAGGACAAGCCGCTGAAGTACCCGGTCATGTTCCGGAAGGCGGATCTCGTGCTCATCACCAAGGTCGATCTGCTTCCGCACCTGCCCGGCGTGCGGCTCGATGCGATGGTCGATGCGCTCGGCCGCGTGATGCCGGCCCCACGACACATAGAGCTGTCAGCGGTGACCGGCGAGGGCGTCGACCGATGGATCGCGTGGCTCGAACGGCTCGAGCTGTTCGGCCACGCGACAGTTCCTGCGCGTCCGGGAACTACCGCCCGAACGTGAACAGGAGGCTGCCGTAGACGCGGTGGCCGAACCGGTCACCGGTCAGCCCGAAGAATGTGGGGGCGTCGTTCTTGCCGTTGACCCAGAAGAACCGGTAGTCGCCGCGCACGCCCCAGTAGCGGGTCGAGAACCACTTCGCCCCCGCTCCGGCGTTGGCCGTGAAGAACGTCTCGTTGTTCGCGAGACCGAGCGACGCGAGTTCCTTCCGCTCGAACAGCGTGAGTCCGCCCATCCCCCCCGTGGCGTACGGCACGACCGGTCGATCGTTGCCGCCGGGGGTGAAGACCACATTGCCGTTGTACGCCAGCGTGTTCGGGCTCTTCGTATCGCCGAACCTGTCGCCGGCGATATTCAGTTCCTGCTTGATCCCGAATCCGCCGCCGAGTTCGCCTTCGATTCCGAACAGGCGGTTGACGTTGTAGGTGGCCGAGGCGCCCAGCGCGTAGTTGCCGAAGTCGGTTTCAGCACCGTTCTCCGCCTTCGTGAAGAAGATGCCGCCGGCGGGCGCAGCGTTCACCTCGAATCGGCCGGCACCGGCCTGCTCCTGCGCGGTGGCCATCGCGGGCCCGACGAACACCATCGCCGCAGTCAGCACCGCAAGATGACGGACCATGGTTCCTCCTTGCTTCCTTGGCGGGAAAATCCGCATTCGTGCTCCAAATGCGGGGCTATTGCGGGAAGGAGTGCAAGGCCAGTGCCCCAGGGCATGGGGCCGCCGCAGCGGGCACGCGCGGATACAGACCCGCGGAGTGCCCGGACAATCTCTCGGAGCGCGGTCAATTTCCCGCAACCGAGGGGCGTCACGCGAGCGTTTCGCGGGACGTGGCGCGCCCGCGTCTGGTGGCCTCTTTGCACCGACCAGGGACGGGAGGGTCTTGTCATGAAGGTTCGAGAGGTCATGACCGAGCCCGTGGTGACCTGTACGCCGCAAACCTCGCTGGCCGTGGCGGCCCGCCTGATGCGGGAGGCCGACTACGGCACGCTGCCCGTCATCGATGCGACAGGTCGGCTCGTCGGCATCATCACCGACCGCGACGTCTGCCTGGCGCTGGCCGGCACCGGGCGGAACGCCGTGAACATCGCGGTGCGCGAGGTGATGACGCCGAAGGTCGTCTCCGCGCTGCTCGACGACGACGTACGCCGCGCGCTCGCGATGATGAAGAATCACCGCGTCCGCCGCTTGCCGGTCCGCGACGGCGTGGGATGCCTCAGGGGCATGCTGTCGATCGAGGACCTCGTCGTACGGGGCCTCACGGGCGGTGGGGTCGACGCGAACGAGATCGTCGACGCCTTGCGGGCGATGTACGTGCGGCTTCCCGTGGCGGTGGATGTGATGCCGGGGCCGGGCGAGTTCACGCCTGGCTAGCCGTCGGGCTAGCCACGGCTAGCCGTGGGCTAGCCACGGCTAGCCGGGCGGGCGCGTCCCGTCGGGGGACGCCGGGCGCTCGAGTCGCACGGCGGTGACCTTGTACTCCGGCGTGGCGACCGCGGCGTCACGGTAGGGACCGGTCACCGCGTTGAGCGCCGCCTCGGGCTGCTGAAAGGTCGCGAAGAGCTGCCCGGGCCGAATCGCCGCGTTCAGGTGGGCCGGGAGAATCGCGACGCCATACCGGCTCACCATCCGGACGCGATCGCCCTCGTGAATCTCCAGGCGTTCGGCGTCGTCGGGCGCGATGTCGAGCACGTCCGCGGGACGAAGCTCGGCGTTCGCCGTCCGGGCCGTCATGGTGCCCGCGTTGAACTGATAGAGCGATCGCCCCGTCATCAGCACGAATGGGAAGATGGGCGTCGCTGCCTCGAGCGTCGCGCGGTACCCGATCGCCCGGAGCCGCGCGCGTCCGCCGTTCGCAAAGACGTCGCGGTGCAGCAGCGCCGTTCCGGGGTGATCGTCGGCAGGGCAGGGCCACTGCAGGCCGCGCGCCTCGAGTCGGGCGTAGGTCATGCCGCGGGCGCCCTCACACTGCGCGCGCACCTCGTTCCAGATCTCCTCCGCGCTCGCGAATTCGAAGCCCTGAGCGCCCATCGTCCGCGCCACTTCACAGACGATCTGCCAGTCGGGTTTGGACGCGCCGAGCGGACGCAGCGCCGCACGCACCCGCTGAATACGGCGCTCGGCGTTCATGAACGTGCCCTCTTTCTCGAACGACGAGCAGGCGGGCAGGAACACGGTGCCGACCTCGCGCGCGGTTTCGGTGAGAAAGAGGTCCTGGACGATCACGAGCTCCAGCGCCCGCAGGGCACGCGTGGTGGCAGCCATGTTGGGGTTGGTGAGCAGCACGTCGTAGCCGGTCGCCCACAGTGCCTTCAGACGTCCGGCGGCGGCGGCTTCCATCATCTCGATCAGGTTGAGCCCACGCGGACCGGGGAGCGGCATCGAACCGGGCAGCGTGCCTGGATCGCACCCCATGTGCGCCGCGCCCTGGACGTTGTTCTGCCCGCGCAGCGGATTGACGCCCGCTCCCGCCCTCCCCAGGTTGCCGGTCAGGAGCGCGAGGTTGATGAGCGCCGTGACGGCATCGGTGCCCTGCACATGTTCGGTCGCGCCCAGGCCGTGGACGATCATCGCAGGGGGGCCGGCTGCATAGAGGCGCGCCGCGTCTCGAATGGCGCCGGCGTCGACGCCGCAGAGGTCCCCGGCGCGGGCGGGCGTCCAGTCCTCGAGGAAACGCGCGAAGGCGTCGAATCCATCGACGCGCGCATCCAGGAACGCGCGGTCGGTCAGCCCCTCCGCGACGATCGTCTGCGCCATGGCGTTGAGCAGGGCCACGGTGGTGCCGGGCGTCAGGGCCAGATGGCAGTCGGCCTCACCGGCGAGCTCGATGCGGCGCGGGTCGATGACGATGAGGCGGGCGCCGCGGCGGGCGGCCTGCCGGATGCGCGCGCCGACGACGGGATGGTTCTCGGTGGGGTTGGCGCCGCAGACGAGGATCGTGCGCGCCCGCTCGATGTCGTCGAACGAGTTGGTGCCGAAGCCCGCGCCCAGCACCTGCTTGAGCGCGGCGGCGCTCGGCGCGTGGCAGACCCGGGCGCAGCAGTCGACGTTGTGGGTGCCAAGAGCGAGGCGTGCGAACTTCTGGGTGACGTAATTGTCCTCGTTGGTCGCGCGCGCGGAGCCGAGCACCCCGATACTGTCCGGCCCGTGGCGGGCGATCAGCTCGCGCAGGCGCCCGGCGACCAACGCCCGCGCCTCGTTCCACGAGGCGCGGCGCCACCCGTCCTTGTCGCGGATCATCGGATCCGTGATCCGATCCGCGGCCGAGACGAAGCCGTACGCGTAGCGCCCCTTGACGCAGAGATGGCCCTTGTTGACCGCGGCATCGATCGAGGGTCGGACGGCGACGATCCGGCCGCTGCGCGTCCCGACCTCGAGCTCGCAGCCGACGCCGCAGTACGGGCAGACGGTGCGGGTCCAGTGCGACGGCGCCAGCAGCGTCGAGGCTGCCCGGTCCTCCAGCGCCCCGGTCGGACAGGTGTCCACGCACGCGCCACAGCCGACGCAGGAGCTGTCAACCAGCGTGGGGCCGTCCGGCCGGATGCGCGTGTCGAAGCCGCGATCGCGCACGTGCCACACGCGTTGCCCCTGCAGCTCGTCGCAGATGCGGACGCAGCGGTAGCAGTCGATGCAGCGCGCCATGTCCACGGCGATGTAGGGATGCGACCGGTCGTCCAGACCTGCCGCCGGGGCGTCGTCGGCGGCAGCCGGGGCGAGCCCCGCCTCGAGTACGGCGCGATGGAACGGTTTCTCCGGAAACCGGCGGATGGCGTCAGCGGGATAGTGCCTGACGAGCAGCTCGAGGAGCGTCCGCCGGTTCTCCTCGAGGTCGGCAGCGTTGGTGACGATCGCCATGCCCTCGGCGACTGGCGTGGTGCACGCCGGGACGGGTTTCGGCGATCCAGCGACGCGAACGAGACACAACCGGCAGGCGCCCGTGGGCGCCAGGCGGTCGTCGTGGCATAACGCCGGAAGCTCGATTCCGACCGTACGCAGCGCGTCGAGGATCGAGCACCCCTCGGGCAGATCGTGAAGGGCGCCGTCAATCGACGCGCGAAGCATCACTCGTTGCCAATGCACCGCCCGGGCCAGCGCGGGCTCGCAACCGGCGGGCTGGCGTCTTCAGCCATCCGTCACGAGTCAGCCGCGTACATCGCACTTTTCCCGCGACTGTGAATTTGTTCCCACAGCTCCGCGTGGCGACGAACAGTCCGCGACCGGTTCCCGCGCATCGAGGGGGCGAGCGGTTGGCATGGAGCATGCGCTCGAACGTCGTGATGATCCGAATCGCGCGCATTTTGTGTCCGGTCGATTTTTCCGAGTTCTCCCGGCGGGCCGTTCGGCATGCCGTGACGATGGCGCATTCGTACGACGCACGCCTGACCGTGCTCCACGTGCTCGCCGCGGTGCCCGCGGTGGAGGTGCCGCCCATTCCGCTGACAGCGGCCGACCGCGATCGGATCGTGAAGGAGATGCGGCAGCTCGTGGGCGAGGTGCCGGCGGGCCCACCGATCGAGTACACGGTCCGTGAGGCTCGCGACGTCCGGCGTGAGATCCTCGATCACATCGAGATGCTGCAGGCCGATCTTCTGGTGCTCGGAAGCCACGGCCGCACGGGATTCGAGAAGCTGCTCCTCGGGTCGGTGGCCGAGCACGTGATTCGGAAGGCCTCGTGTCCGGTCATGGTGGTGCCGTGCGCGGCCGCGGCTGACCATGTCGGCCAGGTTCACTACGGCAGCATCCTGTGTCCGGTCGACTTCTCCGCGCGCTCCGTCGAGGCGCTGGCATTTGCCGCCAGCATCGCCCGGGAGACCGGCGCGGAGCTCACCGTCATGCACGTCATCGAAATGCCGCCCGAGTTGCGCGAGCACTACCCCGCCGTGGCCGACGTCGACATCGAACGGCTGCACGCGGCCGCGCGAGAGCAGTCGGTCCGGCGCCTGCGCGACCTCGTGGCCGCCACGGCCGGCAGCGTTCGGGCGGTCGACATCGTCGTGCGTGAGGGAGCCGCCTACCGGCACATTCTCTCCCTTGCAGCCGAGCAGGGGATTGACCTGATTGTGATGGGGGTGCAAGGCCGCGGCGCCGTCGATCTCGTCGTGTTCGGCTCGAACACGTCGCGCGTGATTCGCGCGGCCACCTGTCCGGTGCTCACGATACGTCCCCGGGGTGGAGGGTAGGAACGTGTCACGGCCTCGAATACTCGTTCTCTACGGGACCACGGACGGCCAGACCGCCACGATCGCGCGGGCGCTCGCCGACACGCTGGCGCTAGACGGTGCGGCGGTCGACGTGGTTGACGCGGCCAGCCGGGAGGCCGACCCGGCGGACTACGACGGCATCGTCGTCGCCGCCTCGATCCATGCGGGCGGGTATCAGCGAACGGTGCGGCGCTGGGTCCGCAGGTACGCACGGATACTCGACGGAAAGCCGACGGCGTTCGTGTCCGTCTGCCTGGCCGTGCTGCAGCGTGATGATCCGCAGGTGCAGCACGAGCTTGCGATGATTGTCGACCGGTTTCTGACCGGCGTGGATTGGACGCCCGGAATCACCAAGAGCGTGGCGGGTGCGCTCCCGTACAGCCAGTACAACTGGGTCAAGCGGTGGGTCATGAAGCGGATCGTTCGGAAGGCCGGAGGCGATACCGACACCACGCGCGACTACGAGTACACCGACTGGGCCGACGTTCGGGCCTTCGCCCAGCGGTTCTCCCGCCTGGTGCGCGAGCGTGGGCCGTCACGCCGCGTGGCGTAGCCCGCGCCGCGTGACACGGGCGAGCGCGGCGTCGGCGACGCGATCGGCGGTTTGAGCGGCGTCGACGTGCTCCCAGTCCTCTGGCACCGACGTGTGTCGGCGTTGCTGCCGCAGCACGGCCACCGTGGCGTCGGATGCATCGGCACGCCGGGCCGCCAGACGCGTCTCCATGACCTCGAGCGGCGCCTCCAGCCACAACCCGATGAAGGGCACGCCCTCCACGGCGGCCGCGTCCCGAATCGCCGCCCGCTGGGCCTCGGTGCCGGCGACGGCATCGACGATCGCGACATGCCCCGCGCGTGCGGCCGCCCGCGCAGATCGGACGAGCTCCTCGTAGACCCCGGCGGTGACGTCGGCGGTGTAGGCCGCGTCAGGCAGGCGCTCGGCCGGCTCTACGCCGAAGCCGCGCTTCGGCTCAATGCCGAAGCGGCGCTTCCGAAGGACATCGCTGCGCAGCACGATCGCGCCCGGCGTCCGACCGACCAGGGGCGCCAGGCGTCGGGCGAGCGTCGATTTCCCCGAGCCGGAGAGACCCCCGACGGCGACGATCGCTCCCGCCGCTGGCGCCATGAACTCGACCGCCCGGGCGAGGTGACCCTGTGCCTCGCGGTGCAGGGACGCGATGCGCGCCGAGTCATCCGCCAGTCCCGCCGCGGCGATCAGAATCTTGCCTCGAATGGCGGCGCGACACGAGAGGAACAACGGCAGCAGCCCGAGCGCGTCGTACTGGGGCAGACGCTCGAGCCAGGCGTTGAGGGCGGCGTTCGCCTGCGGCGCCAGTCCCCGATGTACGAGATCCATCACGACGAAAGCCAGGTCGTACAGCACGTCGATGCACGACAGCTCGTCGTTGAACTCGATGCAGTCGAAGATGACCGGTTGAGTGCCCGCGAGGAAGATGTTCCGCAGGTGCAGGTCGCCGTGGCATTCGCGGACCCAGCCGTGCACGCGTCGGTCCTCCAGCAGGTCAGCGTGGCGGCGTAGCGCCGCTGTCGACGCGGCGTGGAGGCGCGCGCGCGCCGCCTGCGACACGGCAGCGCCCGCCGCCGACAGCTCGGCGTCGTTCTCGTCGATCACCCACTGCGTGGCGCTCGCCGCGCCGTGGTCGTGCCTGACGGCGGCTCCGGCGTGCAGCGACGCGGCGGCCACGCCGATCCGTGCCGCGAGGTCGACGTCGAGCCCGCCGCGTCGCGCGACGGCATCGAGCAGCCCGTCCTGATCGAAGCGGCGCATCTCGACGAGCCAGTCGACCGGCGTGCCCGTGCCCCCGATCCGCAGAACGCCCGCCGCCGATTGCGTGACCGGGACGACGCCGCGATACAGATCCGGCGCCGTCCTGCGGTTGAGCCGGACCTCCTCCTCGCAGCAGGTCTTTCGTCGGGCCGGCGTCGAGTAGTCGACGTACGGCAGCCGCACGGCGCGCTTCAACTTGAAGGCGCGCTCTCCGACGAGAAACACGACGCTGATGTGCGTCTCGATGCGCTCGACCCGGTCGCCGCCCGCGCCGAACGCCGCCGGCGTGCTCAGAAAGGCGAGGAGGTCGGCCTGATTCACGCCAGACACGCGTGCAATCGCCGATCCGCCGCGCGTCGGGGGATTTTTCGCGGGCCGCGAAGGATTTCTCGCGGCTCGCTCCGTGGCGCGGCTTCGAGCGACGCAAATCGCGCGGGAATTGTCGAGGCGTCCCGCGTCCCTGCGGGCACGAACCTTGGTGGTCTGCCGGTGTGGCCGACGACGATCTGGCCGTCGTGTCGAGACTCAAGGCCCACGAAGAGGAGTTGAGCCGCCGGCTGCGGGAGGCTCGACAGGTCGCCGAGGCGCGCGTGTTCGACGCGCGCGAGGCGGCCGCGCGGCTCGAGGCGCTGGAGGAAGCCAATCGCCGCCAGGAGATCGCGCGGCTGCGCGACGAGCGCGAGCGGCAGCTCGGCGTGGCGCTCGACGGGGTGCGGGATGACACGGCGCGGCAGATCGCGTTCGTCACGGAGCGCGCGGCGGCGAACCGCCAGCGCGTCCTGCTCCGGCTGCTGGGCGTGGTCATCGGGAGCGGGACGCCATGATCGTGCCGATGCGCAAAGTACAGGTGTTCGGCCCGCGCGGGCTGCTGCCGCGCACGCTCCAGGTGTTGCATGCCGAAGGCGTGCTCCAAATCCGCGCGCTCCCCGCCGGCCCGCGCACGGCGCTTCGCGTGGTGCCGCTCGTCGATGCCGAGCGCGTCGTCGACCGTTTCCTGGCCGATATCTCCGAACGCCTGCGGGAGCTCCTGGTCCTGCTGCCCGCGCCAGACCGGATTACCGGAGGCGCCGAGGCGCTGCCGGACGATCCGGCCGCGCCGGCGTTCGCCGCCCGACTCGCGCCGCTCGAGGCGGAGGTGCGGGCGCTCAGCGGACGGCGCGACGCCCTGCAGGAGGAGCGCGACCTCACGCTGCACTACGGCCGGCTCCTCGCCGCGCTCGCGCCGCTCCGGCCCGCGCTTCCCGCCGGGGATCGAGTGACCACCCTCGGGATTCTGCTGCGGCGCGACCGCGCGGAGGCCCTCCAGATGCTCGAGCAGGAGGTCGGCCGGATCACCGGCGGCGCCTGCGTGATGCTGTCGGGCGACGTCGACCGAGAGCAGATCGGCGTGCTCGTCACGATTCCGCGCGAGGCCGCGCCCGCGGTGTCGCGGTTTCTGTTCGAGCGCGGAATCGCGGAAATCCGCCTGCCCGACCGCTACACCGGTCAGTCGCTCCTCGACGCGCTCCTGCACCTGACGCGGCGCAGCCAGGAGCTTCCGGTCGAGATCCGTGAGGCCGACGCCGGGCTCATGGCGATCTCGCGGCGCTGGCATCGCCCTCTGACGGCCGCCCTGCAGGTGGTCCGCCGGCGGCGTGCCCGGATGGCGGCCATCGCGTCATGCGGCGAGACCGACCATGCGTTCGTGATCTACGGGTGGGTGCCCGCGGACGAGCGGGCGCGTCTGGCGGCCGCGCTCGATGCCGCTTTCGACCGGTGCGTCATGCTCGCCGATCACGCGGTGGGCCCCGCCGAGTACGACGAGGCGCCGGTCGTGCTGTCCAATCCGCCCTACGTCAGGGCCTTCGAGCCGCTGGTCGGCTTCTTCTCGTGGCCCCGCTATGGCTCGGTCGATCCGACGCCGTTCGTGGCGGTCTTCTTTCCCTTGTTCTTCGGGATCATGCTGGGCGACATCGGGTTTGGCGCCCTCGCGCTCGGGCTCGCGCTGATGGCGCGCGCGAAGGGATGGGGCGGCGAGGTCGGACGGCGGCTGACGACGATCGCGCTGGCCGGATCGACGAGCGCCATCGCGTGTGGCGTGCTGTTCGGCGAGCTGTTCGGGGCGCTGGGTGAGCCGCTGGGGCTCCATCCGGTGCTCTTCGACCGGCGGACGGCCGCGCTGTCGTTTCTGGCGCTCGCCCTCGTCCTCGGCCTGTGCCACATCGGCATCGGCCTCGGCCTCGCGGTGTGGAGCGCCCTTCGCCACGGTCACCGTACCGAGGCGCTGACCCGCGCCGTGACCCTCGCGCTCCTGGGGGCCGCCATTGCCGCGGGTTTGTCGCACGGCCGGTACGTGCCCGCGGAGGTCGAGACTCCAGCGCTCGTCGCGCTGGCAGGGCTCACGGTCGCCGCGGTGTTCCTCGGCGGCGCACTCGGCGCGATCGAGCTGGTGAGCACGGTCGGCAACGTCCTCTCGTACGCACGCCTGATGGCGCTCGGCACCGCATCCGTGATGCTGGCCGACGTGGCCAACCGGATGGTCGAGATCGTCGGTTTCCCGGTGGCGGGAATCGCCGCGGCGGTGACGCTCCACGCCGTGAACTTCGCGATGGGCCTGTTCAGCCCCACCATTCAGGCGCTTCGACTTCATTACGTCGAGTTCTTCGACAAGTTCTTCGAGGGCGGCGGCCAGCCCTATGAGCCGTTCGCGCTGGGCACTTGAGGAGGAGATGCTATGGAACGAGCGTTGACCGCGCTGGCTGCGGCACTGGCCGTCGGGCTCTCCGCGCTGGCCACCGCGTGGGTGCAGTCCCGGATCGGATCGGCTGGTACTGGAGCGATCGCCGAGAAGCCCGAGCTTCGCGGGATCGTCATTCTGATGTTGGCGATCCCGGAGACGCTGGTCATCCTCGGCTTCGTGGTGGCGATGCTGCTGCTCTTCGGCGGGTGGTAGACCGTGGGCTATCGCGAGCTCCTGCACGCGCTCGACGACGAGGTCGAGCGGCAGATTCGCCAGATTCGAGCGGAGGCCGACGCGGCCTGCGAGCGGCTGGAGGCGACGACCCGTCGTGATCTCGACGCGCGACGCGCCGCCGCGCTCGCCGCCGAGCAGCGCCGCCTCGACGAGCATGCCCGGCACGCCGTCGGTCGCGCGCACTTCGAACAGGCGCGCGCCCTGCTGGTGGAGCAGCGGCGGCTGCTCGACGAGCTCCGGCGCGAAGCGGAGCGACGGCTGCCGGCCCTGGACGACGCGGCGCTCGCGGGGCGCCTCGTCGACGAGATCGCGGCCGAGCTCGGCGAGGGCCCGGTGGAGTTCCGCGTGGGACCGGGGCAGGATGCCGGACTCCTCACCGCGCTCGCGCGAAGCCATCCCGCGCTGGCCCGCCGCGCGACCGTGACCACGACCGACGGCGTCGGGGGAGGCGTCATCGCGGTCATCGACGGCGGACGGCAGGTGTTCGACAACTCGCTTCCGTCGCGGCTCGAGAAGGCGTGGGCGCAGGTGGAAGGCGAGCTGGCGCTGCAGCTCTTCGGAGACCACACCGATGGCCGCCGGCTGTGACTACGCCGTTGCGCGGGTGCGCGCGATGCGCAGCCGGCTGCTCGGCCGCGCCGGCATTGCCGCGCTGCTGGCCGAACGGGGGTTGGCCGCGCGCCTCGAGCTCCTGAAACGGACCGACTACGGCGAGGCCCTCGCCGCGCATCCCGTCCCGGGCGATCCACTGGCGGAGGCCGAACGCGGACTCAGCGCCAGGCTGATGCACGACCTCGAGCAGATCGATCGCTTCCTGGCCGGCGAGCGGGTGCGCGCGCTTTTCCGCGCGATCCTGGCGTTCGAGGACGGGTGGATGCTCAAGACGATCCTGCGCGGCGTGGCGGCGGGCCAGCCGCCCGAGCGGATTGTTCCGCTGCTGATGCCGACGCCCGGGCTCGGCCTCGCCGCGCTGGCGGAACTGGTCCGCCAGCGCGACGTCAAGGCCGTCGTCGACATGCTCGCTACGTGGCGCAGCCCGTACGCGCCGGCCCTGCTCGATGCACTCGGCGCGACCGCGCAGCGGCTCGATCTCCTTCCGCTCGAGGTGGTCCTCGATCGGCTGCTCTTCGGCCGCGCGATCGAGGCGGCGCGCGGCGACGGCGAGGACGGCCGGATGCTGCACGCGTTTCTCGAGGCGCAGATCGATCTCGTCAACGCGGCCACGCGGTTGAAGCTCGGCGATCAGGGCGGCGCCGAGGAGTTCCTGATTCCCGGCGGGCGTCCCGGCCGGGCGGCGCGCGACCGCGCCTACGCGCTGCTCGCCGGCGTCGATGACCCGGCAGCGGCGGATCAGATGCTCCACCGTACGCTCGCCGGGACGATCCGGCGTGAAGCATCGCGCAACCCGCTGTCGCTGGCCGTCCCGCTGTCGTACGTCCTCGATCGCCGTGCCGAGATTCAGCGCATCCGTCTCGTCCTGCGCGGCGCCGAGTTCGGGCTGCCGGCGGCCGATCTGCTCGAGCTCGTCGAGGCATGAGGGACGCCATGGATCGATACCGGATGAAGGTGGTCACGAGAGCGGGCGCGGGCCTGGGGTTCAGGCTCGCCGGCGTTCCGGTCGAGGAAGTCGCCGCCGCGGACGCGCCCGACCGCCTGGCGGCCCTGGTCGAGGAGCCGGGTCTCGGACTGCTTGCCCTCGACGACGTCCTGGTCGGCCATGTGCCGCGCGGCGTCCTCGAGCGTGCGGCGCGCGCCGGTGTGCCGATCGTCCTGCCGTTCACGCTGCCCGCGCGCTGGGAGGAGGGCGCGGGCGGCGCGGAGTACGTCGCCGCGCTGATCCGTCGGGCCATCGGGTACCACATCAAGCTGCAGCCCTGAGGAGGCCGTGGTGAGCGCATCGCGCGCGAGCGTCGGTTCCATCGTCCGGATCTCGGGCCCCACCGTGGTGGCGCAGGGCCTCGAGGGCGTTGCGCTCAACGAGGTGGTGCGCGTGGGACACGAGGGGCTGCTCGGCGAGGTGATTCGCATCCGCGCCGATCTCGCGACGCTGCAGGTCTACGAAGAAACGGCCGGCCTGGTGCTGGGCGAGCCGGTGGAAGCCACGGGTGAGCCGCTCGCCGTGGAGCTCGGTCCCGGACTCCTCGGCCAGGTGGTGGACGGCATCGAGCGGCCGCTCGAGGCGCTGGCCCTCGAATCCGGAGATTTCATCGTGCGCGGCGTGGCGCATCCGGCGCTCGATCGCGCGCGGCGCTGGCATTTCGTGCCGCGGATCGCGCCCGGCGCGCTCGTCGCCGGCGGCGCCGTCGTCGGCGTCGTGCAGGAGACGGCGAGCCTCGTGCACCGGGTGCTGGCGCCTCCCGGCCTTTCGGGCCGCGTCCGTCGCGTCGTCTCCGGTGAGGCGACGGTCACCGATCCGGTCGTCGAACTGGACGACGGACGGACGATCTCGATGCTGCAGCGATGGCCCGTGCGGCGGCGGCCGTTCGCGCGGCGGCTGACGCCTGAACGGCCGTTCCTCACCGGCCAGCGTGTGCTCGACGTCTTCTTTCCGATCGCGGCCGGCGGCACCGCCATCATCCCCGGCGGCTTCGGCACCGGCAAGACGGTGCTCGAGCAGACGCTGGCGAAGTTCGCCGCCGCCGACGTCATCGTCTACGTCGGCTGCGGCGAGCGTGGCAACGAGATGACCGACGTGCTCGCGGAGTTCCCGCGGCTCAAGGATCCGCGCACGGGCGCGCCGCTCATGGACCGGACGGTGCTCGTCGTCAACACGTCGAACATGCCGGTCGCGGCGCGTGAGGCGTCGATCTACACGGGCATCACGGTGGCCGAGTACTTCCGCGACATGAGCTATCAGGTGGCGCTCATGGTCGACAGCACGTCGCGCTGGGCCGAGGCGCTCCGCGAGATTTCCGCACGGCTCTCGGAGATGCCGGGCGAGGAGGGCTATCCGACCTACCTCGCGACGCGTCTGGGCCAGTTCTACGAGCGG